>Ga0209575_10000292_pt1 | contig 41923 bp, 47 predicted proteins | sample Medcelwee11metaG_FD_187172 | JGI IMG/M metagenome (GOLD analysis project Ga0209575, IMG submission 187172) | Freshwater pond sediment microbial communities from the University of Edinburgh, under environmental carbon perturbations - Medium... | ecosystem: Environmental > Aquatic > Freshwater >...
CATGCCGATCCTGGAACTCAACAACCTGACCTCGTTTTGAAGGAGACACGCTCTTGAAAGCAACGATCCGAACGCGCCGGCAACAGGGCTTCACGCTGCTGGAAATCATGGTGGTGCTGGTGATTCTGGGCCTTCTGGTAGCGCTGGTGGCGCCGAATGTCCTGCAGAACCAGGACAAGGCGATGGTCGAGAAGGCCAAGGCCGATGTCGCTCTGCTGGAGCAGGCGCTGGACATGTACAAATTGGACAATTTCCAGTATCCCACCACCGACCAGGGGCTGGAGGCGCTGGTGACGAAGCCGGAAACCGGCCCGCAGCCCAAGCGCTACAACAGCAACGGCTACATCAAGCGCCTGCCCAGCGATCCCTGGGGCAACCCCTACCAGTACCTGCAGCCGGGTACCAAGAAGGCGTTCGACGTCTACTCGCTGGGTGCGGATGGCGAGATGGGGGGAGAGGGGCTTGCGGCGGATATCGGCAACTAATCCTGCCCGCGGCTTCACCCTGCTGGAGGTGATGCTGGTGATGGCGATTCTGGGCATGCTGACCGTCACTGTCTCTCTGGCGCTGCCGCAATCGTCCCAGCAACGCCTGGAAAGCGATGCACGCCGGCTGAAGGCGCAGATCGGGCTGGTGGCGGAGCAGGCCATCTACCGCAATCGTGACCATGGCCTGTGGCTGGGCGACGCTGGCTATCGCTTCTATCGACGCGAGAAGGCGCGCTGGCTGCCGGTGGATGCCGACTCGCGGCTGGCCGCCCAGGTGCTGAACGAAGGGACTACCCTGCGACTGCGTATGGAGGGGCAACTGATCGATACGAACGAAGAGAAGCGCGAGCCGCAGATCTTCATCGCCAGCGATGGTCAGATCAGCGAGTTCGAGCTGACCATAGGTCATCCCGACGCGCGATGGCCACAGGTGATCCGCGCCAGCTTCGTGGGCGATCTGCGGCTGGTGCAGGCAGAGCAGCCGTGAACCTGTTGCGACAGCGCGGCTTCACGCTACTGGAGTTGCTCGTAGCGTTCTTCATCTTCGCCTTGGCCGCTGGGGCCCTGCTCAAGATCGTCGGCGAACACGGACGCCATGCCGGGCAGCTCGAACTCCGCTACTTCGCCCAGCTGGCGGCCCAGAACCACCTGGCGAGCCTGCATCTGCAGCCGGCCTGGCCAGCTCTCGGCACGCGCACCCGAAAGGTCGAGCTGGCGGGGTACAGGTTCACCCTCACCGAACAGGTGGAGGGAACCGGCAATCCCGATATTCGCCGGGTGAAGGCCCGGACGACAGACGATGGCGGCCGGCTGCTGAGCGAATTGCAAGCCTTCATGGGGGCCACGCCATGAAGGGCAGTGGCGGCTTCACCCTGCTCGAGGTGCTGGTGGCAACGGCCCTGCTGGCAGTACTTGGCCTCGCCGCGGCACTGACGCTCAACAGCGGTCTGCGCAGCCAGCAGGTGGTGGGCGAAAGTATCGACGCGCTGCAGAGCCTGCAGCTGGCCCAGCAACTGCTGCGCCGGGACTTGGAGCAACTGGTCGTTCGCCATGGGCGGGACGAGCGGGGCGACGTTCGGGCCCAGGTGCTGGTGGCTCCGGCTGGCAGCGATCCGCAAGGGGTACTTTTGGATTTCTACAAGAGCGGTCGGCACATCCTGTCCCGCTCGTCGCCGGGCTCCAGCCTCGAGCGCGTGCGCTATCGCCTGCGCGACAGGCGGCTGATTCGCGAAAGCTCGCCCCTGATCGACACCCCGCAGGGAACGCAATGGCACAGCGCTACGCTGCTGGAAGCGGTGGCAGGCATCGACCTGCGCTTTTTCTACAACCGCACCTGGATCGACCAATGGCCACCGCTGCGTGGCGCGGCCGCTCAGACTTCGCCGGCGATGCTCCCCCAGGCGCTGGAGTTGACCATCGAAACCGACCGCTATGGAGCGGTGGCGCAGATCGTGCTGCTGCCGAGCGTCCCATGAAGGGCTCGGCAATGGCGGCCAAGCAGCATGGCCGCGGCATGGCGCTGATGATCGTATTGCTGGTGGTGGCCCTGATCTCCCTCATCGCGACCCACCTGGGATCGCTGGTCCAGCTCAACATCCGGCAGGCGGCCAACCGCGAGCAATATCAGCAGGCCTACTGGTTCGCCCTGGGTGGCGAGAAACTGGCGCGCACACTGCTGGAGTCGGCCATCAAGACCGACAAGCTCGCCCACCTGCGGCAGGCCTGGGCCGATCCGCAGCTCAGCTATCCCATCGACGGCGGCGTCATCAGAATCCGCATCCAAGACCAGAGCGCCTGCTTCAATCTCAATGCCCTGAGCACGTTGAGCACGCCCCAAGACGCCTCCCAAACCAAGGAACCACAGCTCTTGCGCCAATTCGTCCGCCTGCTGGTGGAGCTGGGGGCCGACGAGTCCCAGACGGCGCAACTGGTCGAGCCACTGCGCGACTGGCTCGACAGCGATACCCTGCCGACCGGACTCAAGGGCGCCGAAGACCTGTTCTACACCGGCCTGGAGCCGGCCTACCTGCCGGCGAACGGCCCGTTGGCGGATCCGACGGAGTTTCATTTCATCGACGGCTTCCGCCAGCTGGCCGCCAAGGCTCGGGACGACGAACAGAGTTTTCTGCACCGGCTTCGCCCTTATCTGTGCGCCCTGCCCGACACCAAGCTGCTGGTCAACGTGAATACCCTCGGCCCGGAGCAGTCGCCGCTCCTCTCGGCCCTGTTCGAGGGACGGGTCCCCCTCGGCCTGCTGACGCAATGGTTGGGCGAACGGCCCGCGGAAGGCTTTCGCAGTGTGGACGAGTTCTGGGCGCTGCTGCGCCAGAGCGGCGACGACACGCTCTCCAGCGACGTCGATGCGGCCGTCAAGACGCAGCTCAAGGTCTCCTCCGAATTCTTTCTGGCCCGGATAGAGGTCGACTACCACGACGCGAATCTGGTGTTGCAATCGCAAATCCAGGTGCGCAACGGCACCTCCGCCGTGTACCAACGCCACTATGGAGCTCTCGATGAATGAATTTCTGCTGGTGAGTCTCGGGCCGCGGCCCGAGGCGCCCGTCGAGTGGCTGCTCTGGAGTCGGGACGAGGCCCGCTGCGTCGACGCCGGACAGCTCGCCCATGCCGACGAGCTTCCCCAGCTGGCGCAACTGGCCCGCAGCCATCCCTGTTATGCGCTGCTGCCCCAGGAGCAGGTGCTGGTGACCGAAGTCCGGCTGCCCAACGCCAGCCGCGCCGCCCGGCGGGCGATTCCCTACCAGCTCGAAGAACAACTCTGCGACGATCCGACCCTGCTGCATTTCGCGGTGGGCAGCTCCCGCGCGGACCACCGCTACCCGGTGGCGATCGTCGCGCGCCCGCTGATCGAGTCCTGGCGCGACCGCTTGCGCGCGGCATCGATCCCGGCCCGGGCACTGTTTGCCGATGCCCAGAGCCTGTGCTGCGACTCGGAACGATTGATCGCGACACCCCTGGGCGAACGCCTGCTGATCAACGGCGCCGGCCTGGCCGGTCTGGCGTTCGCCAGCGCGGAACTGGCGAGCTGGCGACCGCTCCTGGAGCGGCACGGCGCCCTGGAGGTGCTGCCCGCCGCGCTGGACGACCCGCCCCTGGCGGCGCTGGCCGCGCGCCTGGCGCCCGGGCAGGCGATCGACCTGCTACAGGGCGAGTACCGGCTGCAGGATGCGCCCGGAACACGGCTGCGCAGCCTGAGAATTCCCGCGGCGCTGGGCTTGCTGACGCTGATCCTGGGCTTCGCCGCCCTGGGCCTCGAAAACCATCGGCTGGCCCGCCAGAAGGAAGCGCTCGACCAGCAGGTCGCCGAGCTGTTCCGCGGGGCCTTTCCGGAGGTTCAGAGAGTCGTCGATCCGCGGGCCCAACTGGAGCAGAAGCTCGACGAACTGCGTCAACGCCGGCAGGGCTCGCGCTTTCTGCGCCTGCTGGAAAAGAGCGTTCCGGCCTTTCGCCAGCACGGCGCCGTCAAAGTGACCGGCATGCGCTACGCGAAAGACGAGCGGCGCCTGGAGCTGGAGCTGCAAGCGGCCGAGCAGTCCGCCTTCGAGCGCTTCGCCGCCGCGCTGGAGCAGAACGGACTGCGGGCCCGGCTCGGCCAGGTGCAGAAGCGCCAGCAAGACAGCACCGTCCAGATGGCCGTAGAGGGGATCAACTAGATGATCAAAGCCTGGATACAGGAGCTGAGCGACCGGGAAAGACTGCTTCTCGCGGGAGGCGCGCTGCTGGCTTTCGCCACCCTACTCTACCTGCTCGCCTGGCGCCCCATGGCGGCGGAGCGGACGCGCCTGCAGGAACAGGTGGAGCGCAAGCAGGCCCTGGTCGTCTGGATGAGCGCCGCGAGCGAAGAAGCGAAACGCCTGCAGCCGTCCGGCAGCGCGTCGGCGCCGAGCGACCAGCCCCTCGAACGGCTGCTGGCGGATCAGGCCTCGCGCCTGCAGCTCAAGATGGAGCGCGTCACCCCCGGCGGCGCGGGCGAAGTCACGCTCGCCCTCGACAACGCCGACTTCAGCCAGCTTCTGCAACTGCTGGAGCAATCGAGTCGGGACGGCGTCCGGCTGCTCGAGGCCGACCTGCATAGCGCCGCCGCACCCGGCCGGGTGAACGCACGACTGACGTTTTCCAAATAACATCGCCCCCGCCGTCGCCCCGTTTATCGCAATCGTTAGGATGCATGCGACTTCATATGTTATCGTTAACAGAACCACTGGACCGCCGGTTTTATATACGGAATTAAGGATGGTCCGAAAAAGACTTTCTCTGAAGTCACAAGCCAGTAACCATGCGGCTTACATGGCATGCGCTCTCGTGAGAATGGGGCTTTTTCAGAGTTTCCTTAAGTTCTCCTCTCAATGAATGGGGTGCGAAGACACCCGACACGGAGAATCATGAACTGCAATCCCATCTCGAGGCGCGCATCGGTCTACACGCTCGCCGCACTGCTCGTCGCCGCGACCGTGACGGTGTTCGTGTTCGCGCCCGGTTCGGCGACCCCGTCAGTCTCCGAGCCGTCGAGCCTGCCGCCAGCCGAGCCATCCAAGTTCTCACGGCCGGCCGACTGGTCGCCCTACCGGCCTGCGGTGCACCTCACCCCCGCCGAGCACTGGATGAACGATCCCCAGCGCCCGATCCTGATCGACGGCGTCTGGCACTACTACTACCTCTACAACGCCGACTATCCCAAGGGGAACGGCACCGAGTGGTACCACGCGACCTCGACCGACCTCGTGCACTGGCAGGATCACGGCGTGGCGATCGACAAGTACAAGAACGGCCTCGGCGACATCGAAACCGGCAGCGCCGTGATCGACACCGGGAACACCGCGGGCTTCGGCGCCGGCGCGGTGATCGCCGTCATGACCCAGCAGCACGAGGGCGTGCAACGGCAGTCGCTCTTCGTCTCGACCGACGGCGGCTACCGCTTCAAGGCGTACGACGGCAATCCCGTCATGGACAATCCGGGCGTCCACGACTGGCGTGATCCGAAGATCATCTGGGACGACGCCCGCGGCGAGTGGCTCATGGCGCTCGCCGAGGGCCACAAGATCGGCTTCTACACTTCGCCCGACCTGAAGCGCTGGACGTACCGATCGGGCTTCGAGCGCGACGGCCTAGGCCTCCTCGAGTGCCCCGACCTGTTCCGCATGTCGGTCGACGGCGACCCGGCGAACACGCGATGGGTGCTCGCGACAGGCGCGAACGGTGCCAGCATGGGCATGACCACGGGAACCCTGTACTGGACTGGCGACTGGGACGGCGAGCGCTTCACCGCGGATCGCGACGAACCGCGATGGCTCGACTCGGGCGCCGACTTCTACGCCACCGTGACGTGGGACGACCCGCGACAGGGCGATGCCGAACGCCTCGCCTCCCGCTACGCCATCGGCTGGCTCAACAACTGGGCCTACGCCACCAAGCTGCCGATCGCCGACTGGCACGGCGGCGCCGACTCGGTCGTGCGACGCATCGAACTGCGCTCGGTCGACGGCGAGCCGACGCTCGTCTCGCAGCCCCTCGACGCGCTCGACAAACTCGAGGGCGACGCCGAGGTGCGCTCCAAGGTGCGGGTGACGGAAGCCTCGGGGACGACGCTCCCCCAGCCGGAATCCGATGCCTACCGACTCCAGGTCGAGCTCGACGCGGCCTCAGGCGCCGACGAGGTGCGGTTCCGCGTCAAGGAAGGCGGCGGACACTTCACGACCGTCGGGTACGACTTCGTGCACGGCGTCGTCTTCGTCGCCCGCGCCGCGGATGCTGCAGCCGAGCGGATGCCCGAGATCTACCGCGAGGTTCGTTCGGCGCCGGCGCCGGCGCGCGACGGCGTCGTCAGCCTTGACGTCATCGTCGATGCGGCCTCGGTCGAGGTCTTCGTGAACGACGGCGAGGCCGTGCTCTCGAATCTCGCATTCGGGATCCCCGGCGCGAACGGGCTCTCGGTCGAGTCGCTCGGCGGCGACACCGAACTGCGCTCCATCCGACTCACGCCACTCGCGATCGCGCCGATTGGGCGGCATATGGAGCAGGCACCCCAAGGCAAGGGTGGCTCAGCTGGCAAGCCAGCGGCGCCCGCAGACTGAGCACCGCTCCGACTTGGGTTTTCCCGTGGCCATGGCAGCCTGAAGGCCTGCGGCAAGTGGCTTCCACTCACGAGGAGCAACCCCATGTGTCTCATCACCGAATCCGGCCTGGACCAGAACGCCCCTACGATCCAGCCCTGCTCGCCTTCATTCACGAGGGCGACGAAATTCGTAACCCCTACCTGTAACGACCTGCAATCAAGACGATTTTCAACCTGGATTAACTGCGACTGACCGAACCGCCCAACCAGCATTCATTGTGAGGTGTCCTGTCAACGACGGACACCTCACCAGCGCTCGCTTTCGCACTGCGCATGTTGCCGGCTGTGCTTGTCCAAGGCCGAGGTTCCGGTGATGCGCCGGTGCTTGCACCCCCGCGGCGCATGCTTCACCGCGTAGAGCTGAGTGGGCCAGGGCGCCGAGCGCGTCATTTCGAGGTCGCCGAGCCGTTTTGGCGATGCCAAGGCCAGGGCGTACAGGTTTTTCACCGGCTGCCAGGGATGCTCACCGAATCGGCACAGGTCGCGATTGCGCACACGACCGACGTAATGCCAGCCCATGGCTTCGACGGCCTGAAACCAGGGCCTCCGGAAGCCGGCATCGGTGACCAGGAGGGTGTGCAGCCGGCCTGCAGCATCGCTGCGAGTGCTTCGAGCAGGCGTTTCTGACAGCGCGGGCAGCCCTCGCACGGATGGACGACTTCACAGACCGGCAGCGAGCGCCCGGCCAGTGGGATCGCGGCGCGCAGCAGAAACAGCTTGCCGGCACCTCGATCAGCGTCATGCTGGTGGAGGCCACGAAAGCCAAACCGAAAGGCGTGCAGATGGGCCTGGGCCTGCGTTACAACTCGGTCCGTTGTCCAGGTAGCGTCTGTTGGGCACTGATGACACCGCGACCTGTTACATCGATCATCCAGACCGCTCATTACGAGATGATCTGGAGCAGCCAAATTATCAGCGTCAATCGAATTACAACTTCAGATGGTCGATAGGACGCAAAACAACCTGCAATGGCCGGCAGAAACCGGCGCAAAAGCAGGCGGTCAGCAGCATCAATATCGTGGTTTGGGAATCATCTGGCCGGCATTCGCCTCGGTTCGTGGTGACTCGACATGCACGCCGAACCCCGTTTGCCCCGGCGCGATCTCCGGGCGCAGGGTGAGGGCCGGGATTTCGTAGGCGCCAGCATTCTGGGAGCGAAAGGGGATTGGCGTGGCGCTGAATAGTTCGTCCAGGCGCTGCCCGAGCTGGCCACAAATCGCAGCGTAGCGGGCTTCGTCGATCTTACCTGTGCGGTAGACCACGAATGGCGGCAGGATATCGAAGCCGGGGTAATAGAGGATGCCGTGGTGGATGGGGAAAAGCAGTTCGTCAATCGGGCCATTGATGCCGCGTTGGCTGTAGTGCGACTCCCAGCCGCCGGTGGTGACGATCAACATAGCGCGCTTGCCGGCCAGCGTACCCTCGCCGTAGCGGTCGCCCCAACGGACGTCGGAATGCTCGCCCACGCCGTAGGCGAAGCCATAGGCGTAGACACGCTCCACCCAGCCCTTGAGGATGGCCGGCATGGAGAACCACCAGAGCGGGAACTGCAGGATGACGGCATCCGCCCACAGCAGTTTTTCCTGTTCGTGCACGATATCCAGACTCTGCAGGCCGTTCTCGTAGGCGTGCTTGGAGCCAAGGGAGGGATCGAAGCGCTCGCCGGACCGGCGCTCGATACTGTCGTCGGCATCGAGCTGCGCCTTCCAGTTCATCGCGTACAGGTCCGAGACCTGGACGCTGTGCCCAGCGGCTTCCAGATGTTCGACCGTGAAGTCCTTGAGCGAGCCGTTGAGCGACCGGGGTTCAGGGTGGGCATGGACGAGCAGGATATTCATGGGCTTGAACCTCCAAGGGGGGTGTGCAAGCAGAATGGCGGCTTGCCAGGTATAGTTGAAATGAATATCTGATATCCCAGGTATTGCGATGCGTAATTTCGGAAGGCTAGACCTCAACTTGCTGGTCACCCTGGATGTACTGTTGGCCGAGCACAACGTCACCCGTGCGGCGGAGCGGCTGAACCTGTCACAGCCCGCCGTGAGCGTGCACCTCGCCAAGCTGCGGGAGTTCTTCGGCGATTCGTTGCTGCTGCCGGGCCCGCGCGGCATGCTTCCGACAGCACGGGCTGAGGAACTGCGCGAACCCTTGCGCCAGGCGCTGGAGGCGCTGGGGTACGTCGTATCGCCCGCGCAGCCCTTTGCCCCCGCTGAGGCCCGCCATACCTGGCGCGTCATGGCCTCCGACTATGGCGAGTCGACCATCGTGCTGCCGGCGCTGACAGGGTTGCGCACGCTAGCACCGAATACCCAGCTGGCTGTGCTGGAACTGGTGCCGTCACGTATCGCCCGGCAAGCCGACCGGGGCGAAATCGACCTGGCCTTCCATACCCGAGACGACGCGCCGCCAGGGCTGCGCAGCCGCGCCCTCTTCACGGAGCGCTACGTGCTAGTGGGCCGGGCTGGCCATCCCGAACTGGAAAGGCCGCCCACGCTGGAGCGGTTCTGCCGGCTCGACCATGTGATCGTGTCGCCTAACGGTGGGGGCTTTCGCGGCGTGACCGACGAGACGCTGGTGGTGACGGGCCTGTCGCGCCGAGTATCGCTCTCCGTGCCGCACTTCCTGTTCGTCCTCTCGACCCTGCTGAGCACGGACCTGGTGGCGATGCTGCCCGAGCGCCTAGTGCGCGGAAATACTGCACTGCAGGTGACCGAGCCGCCCATTCAGGTGCCGGGCTACGAAATGGTCATGCTCTGGCACGAGCGCTCCCATCGCGATCCAGCACACCGCTGGCTGCGCGAGCACATCGCCGGGGCTGTTTAACGAGCCGGCCGAAGCCACCGGCTATTTCGTTCAGCCGCGAACTTCTGGATGAGCTGCATTACGCCCGAGACGCTCAGTAGAGCGACCAGCATGACAAAACAATTGGGTCGACTCCAGCCTTCGTGACCGGCTCAGTACGGCGTGAAACGGCCGGTTGCGGCGGATAGAACCCAGCCTAACCTTTTAGTAGTAGACCGAGTTCCAGCATCCGAAGGTGCTGGACAGATATCTTGCAGCGTTTTTTCCAGCTTCGACCAGAGTTCGTCACTGAGCATCAATCGGGGCATTGCCAGCCTGCGGAGGGATCGTTGTGGGAACCTTGATTTTGCAGGTTTTCCCGTCCTCATCGGCCCCCTCTGATTCACTCGATTACCCGCCCCTACCGAACTCAATCCGTAGCAATCGGCTTTCGGCTGCTCCGCCCCGTCGCCGTCTTGCGCGGGGCGGCCTTGCGCTTCTTCTTCCAGGGTGCGGCACCACCTCCGGCCGGGGTTGCCGGTCCGCCGATGGTCAGGCGCAGGCCCGCGCAACGCTCCACCAGCTTGCACATCCACGCCGACTGCTTGACGACGAACTCCTCCAGGCTCATCTCGCCGCGCTGCACCATGTCCAGCGCCTGCTCCCAGATCGCCGTGGTGCCGGGATCGGCGATGGGACGGGGAACGGCGTCGATCAGACCGAAGGCCGCCGGGGTGGCCGCCAGGGCCTTGCCTTGCTTGATGAGATAGCCGCGCTCCAGCAGGCCCTGGATGATCCCGGCGCGGGTCGCCTCGGTGCCGATGCCGGTGGTGTCCTTGAGCTTCTGCTTGAGGCGCGGGTCGTCGACCAGTTTGGCGACGTTCTTCATCGCCTTGATCAGGTCGCCCTCAGTGAACGGCTTGGGCGGCTGGGTCCAGAGATCCTTGAGCGTCACCTGCGCGACGGCGCAGTCCTGTTCCTCGCGCAGGGCCGGCAGGTCTTGCGGCGGCGGTGCCTCGCGCCCCTTGGCCGGGGTCAGGGCTTCGGGCAGCGCACGGCGCCAGCCCGGCTCGACGATGCGCTTGCCCACCGCGCGCAAGGCGTGGCCGGCGCAGTCGAAGTCGGCCTGGGTACGGTCGTACTCGTGGTTGGGCAGGAACTGCGCCAGGTAGCGCGCGCGAATCAGGGTGAACACCGCGCGCTGCTTGCCCACCAGGCGGTCGAGATCCTTGGCGGCGGCGGTGGGGATGATGCCGTGGTGGGCGCCGACCTTGGCGTCGTTCCAGGCCCGCGAGCGGCGCTGGGGATCGAGGTACGGCAGCAGCCCGGCCAGGGCGGGATCGGCACGCCCCAATGCCGCCAGGATCGCCGGCGCCTCGCCGTGCTGGCTGAGCGGCAGGTAGCCGCAATCGCTGCGCGGATAGGTGATGACCTTGTGGGTCTCGTAGAGTGCCTGGGCGATATCGAGGGTTTCCTGGGCGCCGAGGCCGAGCCTCTTCGAGCAGACCTCCTGCAGGGTGCCGAGGTCGAACGGCAGCGGCGGCGCCTCGCGCATCCGCTCGGTCGTGAGCTTGACCAGCCGCGCGCTGGCGGCGCGGCGCATGGCGTCTGCCGCCTGTTGCGCCCATTGTTGTTTGAGGCAGCGCCCCTGCTCGTCGCAGACCTCTTCCGGCGCACGCCAGTGGGCAATGAAGGGCGTGCCGTCGGCGCCGAGTAGCTGCACCTCGATGGCCCAGTACGGCACCGGCACGAAGTCGGCGATGCTGCGGTCGCGGTCTACCACCAGGCGCAGGGTCGGCGTCTGCACGCGGCCCACCGGTAGCACACCCTGATAGCCGGACTGCCTCCCGAGCAGGGTGAACAGCCGGCTCATGTTCATGCCGATCAGCCAGTCGGCGCGCGAGCGGCCCAGTGCCGCATGGTAGAGGGTGAAGGTCTCGGCGCCCGGCTTGAGCGCCGCCAGCGCCTTGCGAATCGACGCATCGTCCAGCGCCGACAGCCAGAGCCGCTGGATCGGCCCGCGATAGCGGCAGTGCTCCACCAGTTCGCGGGCGATCATCTCGCCCTCGCGGTCGGCGTCGGTGGCGATGACCAACTCGCGGGCTTCGCCGAGCAGGCGCTTGACGACCTTGAACTGACTGGCAGTCTTGGGTTTGACCAGCATCTTCCACTGCTCGGGAACGATCGGCAGATCCTCCAGCACCCAGCGCTTGTAGCGGGCGTCGTAGGCATCCGGCGGCGCGGTCTCCAGCAGGTGGCCGATACACCAGGTCACCGTCACGTTCGCGCCCAGCCAGCAGCCGTCGCCGCGCCGGGTGGCCTGGAGCATCCTGGCAATGTCCTTGGCCTGGGAGGGTTTTTCACAGAGGAAGAGTCGCATGGTCAGCCATCGTCGGTTGTCGCGATGGCGTCAAGCATGTGCAGTAATCGGCGTTCAGGCAATCGTTACCTGTATAAATACACAGATAAAGATGCCGACCTGGCCCCACGACAAGCACCGCCTGGCGGCGTTTGTCGTGAACGACTGCCCTTTTTCGAGCCACATGCCAGCGCCGAGGGTCAGGCCGACCTCGCTCGAACGCAGCCGGCACGGCAAAAATCCCCAACACCAGCTTGCCGGACGCCATGGTCTGGAAACCCGCAGCCCGCCGGAATGTCCCACATATGAAACATGCCACCCCTTAAAGAAAGGCCAACTGTTTCATATATGGGACAACTGCCCATCGTCGCGGATGCGAGCCTGCCGCGCAGTGAGCCCCCGTAGAGCGGATACCCCTTCGCTGGAAGGATACTTGCTTGGGATTTAGCAAGCATCACTGCTCCGGAGGTTATGCACCATGGGTATTCAGTGGGCTTTCTGGTCGACGATTCTTCTGGTGTCGATAGTCGGTATCGCCTGGCAAGGCACATACAAAGGCGATTAGAGCCTTTGCGTCAGGACTTTCCCCTCAAGCGGGCGTCGGCACCCCATCGAGTCGATGCCTCTGCCAGGCGCTTGGCCCCCCGCGCTGAGCGGTAATGACAGCGGGAACCGTCGGCGTGCTTAGCGGGCCAGCCCCACCAGCCGCGCCAGCTCAGCGGTACGGTTGGCGTAGCCCCACTCGTTGTCGTACCAGGCATAGAGCTTCACCTGGGTGCCGTTGACCACCATGGTCGACAGCGCGTCGACGATCGACGAGCGCGGGTCGGTACGGTAATCGATGGACACCAGCGGCCGCTCCTCGTAGCCGAGGATGCCTTGCAGCTCGCCCTCGGCGGCGGCTTTGAGCAGGGCGTTGACCTCCTCCACCGTGGTCGCGCGCTCCACCTCGAACACGCAGTCGGTCAGCGAGGCGTTGGCCAGCGGCACGCGCACCGCGTGGCCGTTCAGGCGGCCGCGCAGCTCCGGGAAGATCTCGGCAATTGCCGTAGCCGAACCGGTGGTGGTGGGGATCAGGCTCATGCCGCAGGCGCGGGCGCGGCGCAGGTCCTTGTGCGGCTGGTCGAGGATGCTCTGGGTGTTGGTCAGGTCGTGAATGGTGGTGATCGCGCCGTGGCGGATGCCGAGGTTCTCGTGGATCACCTTGACCAGCGGCGCCAGGCAGTTGGTGGTGCAGGACGCGGCAGTGACGATGCGGTGCTGCGCCGGATCGAACAGATGGTCGTTCACCCCCATCACCACGTTGAGCGCGCCCGGCTCCTTGACCGGCGCGCTGACCACCACGCGCCCGACGCCCTGCTCTAGATAGGCCTGCAGCAGAGCGACCTTGGTCATCTTGCCGCTGGCCTCGATCACCACGTCGCAATCCGACCAGTCGGTGTCGGCGATGGCCTTGTTGGCGGTGACCGGAATGCGCTTGCCGTCGATCGTCACGCAGTCGCCGTCGCTGCCGGCCTCGCGCTGCCAGCGGCCGTGCACCGAGTCGAAGTTGAGCAGGTGGGCGTGGGTGGCGGCGTCGGCGGCCGGGTCGTTGATTCTCACGAACTCCAGCTCCGGCCAGCCCCAGGCGGCGCGCAGGGCCAGCCGTCCGATGCGGCCGAAGCCGTTGATGCCTACCTTGATGGTCATGTTCTGCTTCTCTCCGGGTGAAGGTTATTCGGCATCGAACTGTTCGATCCAGGCCACATGGGCCGGATGCTGGATGGCCTTGGGCCGCAGCGCCTGGACCAGGGCGACGGCGTCGCTGCGCTGCAGGCCACCGTCGATCAGGATGCGCGCGGCGATCAGTCCGGTGCGCCCGGAGCCGCCCTTGCAGTGGATGGCGATGCTGCGGCCTTGGTCGAGCAGTTCGTGGATGCGGGCGCGCGACTGCGCCCAGGCGGCGTCGAAGTCGTCCAGCGGCACCTGCTCGTCGGCCACCGGCAGGTGGAACCATTCGAAGTGGCGCCCGGCGCACAGCGCCGGCAGCTCGTCCGCCTGGTTCAGGCGCAGCTCCTCGCCCGGCATCAGGGTAATCAGCGTCTCGGCGCCGGCCGCCTGCAGGGTGTCCAGCGCACTGGCGACGCTGGTATCCCGGGTGCCGGGGCACGGGGTGAAGATCAGGCGGCCTGGGCAACCGGGTATATCGAGAATGTCGTAGGGGTGGGACACGGTGTTTTTCCTTGGCTCTCAAATGGCGCGCGGGTTGACGCGCCGGGATAGTTCTTCGGTCGACTCCTTGCGCTCGGAATAACGGTCGACCAGATAGTCGACACGGCCGCGCAGCAGCAGGGTGAACTTGACCAGCTCCTCCATCACATCGACCACCCGGTCGTAGTAGGAAGACGGCTTCATGCGGCCGGCCTCGTCGAATTCGAGGAAGGCCTTGGCCACCGAGGACTGGTTGGGGATGGTGAACATGCGCATCCAGCGGCCGAGCACGCGCATCTGGTTGAGCGCGTTGAACGACTGCGAGCCGCCGCAGACCTGCAGCAGCGCCAGGGTCTTGCCCTGGGTCGGGCGGATCGCCCCCATGCTCAGCGGAATCCAGTCGATCTGCGCCTTGAACACCGCGCTCATCGCGCCGTGGCGCTCCGGCGAGCACCACACCTGGCCTTCCGACCAGAGCACCAGATCGCGCAGTTCCTGCACCTTGGGGTGAGTGTCCGGCGCATCGTCCGGCAGCGGCAGGCCGGCGGGGTCGAAGATGCGCGTCTCGGCGCCCAGGCGCTCGAGCAGGCGCGCCGCTTCCTGCACCAGCAGGCGGCTGTAGGAGCGCTCGCGGTTGGAGCCGTAGAGCAGCAGGATGCGCGGCTTGTGTTCGGGCTGCGGCGGCAGGCCGAGTTTGTCGAGGCTCGGCAGGTCGAACAGTGCGGAATCGAGGTTGGGCATACGGTCTTCAGTCATCACATTACACCCGGGCGCTTGCGCCATTTGGCTGATCGAACCAGCGCCGCTTGAGCCAGAGGGCCACACCGACCAGCGAGATCAGCACCGGCACCTCCACCAGCGGACCGATCACGGTGGCGAACGCCACCGGCGAGGCCAGGCCGAAGGTAGCGATGGCCACGGCGATGGCGAGTTCGAAGTTGTTGCTGGCGGCGGTGAAAGCCAGCGAGGTGGTGCGCGGATAGTCAGCCTCCAGCAACCTGCCCATCCAGAAGCTGACGAAGAACATCACCACGAAGTAGATGGTCAGCGGCACGGCGATGCGCAGCACATCCAGCGGCAGCTGTAGCACCATGTCGCCCTTGAGGCTGAACATCGCCACGATGGTCAGCAGCAGCGCCACCAGGGTCAGCGGGCTGATTCGCGGCAGGAAGCGTTCGACGTACCAAGCCTCGCCGCGGCGGGCGATCAGGATGCGGCGGGTGAGGAAACCGGCGAAGAACGGGATACCCAGATAGATCAGAACCGACTCGGCGATGTCGAGGAAGCTAATCTTGATCACGCTACCTTCGAGGCCGAACAGCGGCGGCAGCACGCCGAGGAAGATCCAGGCATACAGGCTGAAGAACAGGATCTGGAAGATGCTGTTGAACGCCACCAGCCCGGCCACGTACTGGTTGTTGCCGCCGGCAATCTGGTTCCACACCAGGACCATGGCGATGCAGCGGGCCAGGCCGATGAGGATCAGGCCGGTCATGTACTCCGGCTTGTCGGCGAGAAAGACGATGGCGAGGGTGAACATCAGCACCGGGCCGATCACCCAGTTCTGGATCAGCGACAACGCCAGCAGGCGCTTGTCGGAAAAGACCTGATGCAGCTCCTCGTATTTCACCTTGGCCAGCGGCGGATACATCATCACGATCAGGCCGACGGCCAGCGGGACGTTGGTCGAGCCCACCGACAGGCTGTTCAACCAGGCCGGCAGGCCCGCGAACAGGCTGCCCAGGCCGATGCCCAGGGCCATGGCCAGGAAGATCCACACCGTCAGGTAACGATCCAGGAAGGAAAGGCGGCTTTTGCTCATGGTACGACTCCTGTCAAAGGCTTCCGATATGGGCCAGCTCGGCCCGCAGCTGTCCGGCATCGAGCCGCTCGAAGGGCAGAGCCAGAAACGCGCTAATGCGGGTCTTGATCCGCGCAACCGAGGCATCGAAGGCCGCTGCGATTTCGGTGTCCGAACCCTCCACCTCGGAGGGATCGGCCAGGCCCCAGTGGGCCTTGAGCGCCGGGCCGAAGAACAGCGGGCAGGCCTCACCGGCGGCTTTGTCGCAAACAGTGATGACCAGATCGGGGGCTAGTCCGGTGAGAGCATCGCAGGACTTGCTGGCCAGCCCCTCGATTGACACGCCGGCTCTGGTCAACGCCGCAAGGGTCAGGGGGTTCACACAGCCCTTGGGCTGACTACCCGCGCTGTAGGCGCGCATGCCCGTCGGTGCCAGGTGGTTGAACAACGCTTCGCAGAGAATGCTGCGGCAACTGTTGGCCGTGCATAGAAAAAGAATCCTCATGGGCTCCCTCGGGGTTCAGGCGCAGATGGTCGTGCGTTCGGGGCGCTTGCGCATGCCTTCCAGACGCTCGGAGTCGGGGCGCAGCCAGTTGCGGTTGGCGGCCAGAACGGTGGCGAGTATCTCGTGCACCCAGTCCGGCAGATGGGGATGTAGACGGTAGTACACCCACTGCCCCTGGCGCCGGTCCTCCAGCAGCCCGCTGCTGCGCAGCAGCGCCAGGTGCCGGGAAATCTTCGGCTGGCTTTCCTCCAGCGCCGCGGTCAGCTCGCAGACGCACAGCTCGCCTTCGCGGGCGATCAGCAGGGTCATCCGCGCCCGGGTCTCGTCGGCCAGGCATTTGAATACCGTGGTGGGGGTCAGGTGCTCGACCATGGCAGTCCTCAAGGTTTGCTTTTCACCAGCACGAACATCCGGAGGCGTTCGTGGATCTCGTGCAAAGTATGCCAGTAGGCGTTGGCCCTGCCGCTGCCGGCCGGTCCTCGAAGTCCCAGGCGAGGTACTCGCCGGCGCCGGGCAGGGTGCCGGCACTGCACGCCTCGAACTGTCCCGGCGCGATGTGCCGCAGCAGCGCTTCGGCCATTTGCGAACGGGCGGAGTTGGCGACGCAGACGAACAGCACGCGAGTCTTGTGCCCCATGATCGGTCTCTGCTTACTCAGATATGGAAAATCGAATATATGTATTGCCGTATATTAAGTAAAGCAGGCACACTGGCCAAGTCGGTGAAAACAGCCATCCAATCATTTGCTTGCGGGCTCGTGAGCTGATAGGCATCAGATCATGCGGAACGGCGCATATTCTGACAAACAGATGAAGAAAAGATGAACGGACCGGAGCATCGCCGCCCTACGCCACCGGCTCAACCGCGCGTTCAAGGTGCACCACGACATCGCCGCATGGTACGAGCACGGCCTGTCGTACAACTGAGGAGGTAACATCCATGGAATTTCTCGAGCAGCCACCGCGCTTTCTGTTCTTCACCGGCAAAGGCGGCGTCGGCAAGACCTCGATCGCCTGCGCCACCGCCATCCGCCTCGCCGAGAACGGCAAGCGGGTGCTGCTGGTCAGCACCGACCCGGCGTCCAACGTCGGTCAGGTGTTCGGCATCGCCATCGGCAACCACATCACCGCCGTACCGGCGGTAGCCAACCTGGCGGCGCTGGAGATCGACCCGCAGGGCGCCGCCGAGGCCTATCGCGAGCGCATCGTCGGCCCGGCCCGCGGCGTGCTGGCCGAGGACGTGGTCCGCGGCATGGAGGAGCAGTTGTCCGGCGCCTGCACCACCGAGATCGCCGCCTTCGACGAGTTCACCGCACTGCTGGTCGACTCGGCGCTGACCGCCGACTACGAGCACATCGTCTTCGATACCGCCCCCACCGGCCACACCATCCGCCTGCTGCAACTGCCCGGCGCCTGGAGCGGCTTTCTCGAGGCCGGCAAGGGCGACGCCTCCTGCCTCGGCCCGCTGGCCGGGCTGGACAAGCAGCGCAGCCAGTACCGCGAAGCGGTGGAAGCCCTCGCAGACCCGCAACGCACCCGCCTGGTGCTGGTCGCCCGCGCCCAGCAGGCGACCCTGCGCGAGGTGGCACGCACCCACGAGGAACTCGCCGCCATCGGCCTGCGCCAGCAGTACCTGGTGATCAACGGCGTGTTGCCGCCCACCGAGGCCGCCCAGGACACCCTGGCCGCCGCCGTCTGCGCCCGCGAGCAGGCGGCGCTGGCGGCCATGCCTGCGGTGCTCGGCGCTCTGCCCTGCGACCGGATCGCCCTCAAGCCGTTCAACCTGGTCGGCGTCGAGGCGCTGCGCCAGTTGCTCGACGGCGCCGACAGCGCCCCCCTCGAAGCGGTAGCCGCCGCGCCCACGCTGCCGGCCCCGAGCCTCGCCGAACTGGTCGACGAGATCGCCGCCGACGGCCATGGCCTGGTGATGCTGATGGGCAAGGGCGGTGTGGGCAAGACCACCCTGGCCGCCGCCGTGGCGGTGGAGCTGGCCCACCGCGGCCTGCCGGTGCACCTCACCACCTCGGACCCCGCCGGCCACTTGGGCGAAACCCTGAACGGCTCGCTGGACAACCTCAGCGTCAGCCGCATCGACCCCCAGGCCGCGACCGAGCAGTACCGCCAGCACGTGATGGCGACCAAGGGCGCCAAGCTGGACGAGGCCGGCCGCGCGCTGCTGGCCGAGGACCTGCGCTCGCCCTGCACCGAGGAGATCGCGGTGTTCCAGGCCTTCTCGCGGGTCATCCGCGAGGCCGGCCGCAAGTTCGTGGTCATGGACACCGCGCCGACCGGCCACACCCTGCTGCTGCTCGACGCCACCGGCGCCTACCACCGCGAGATCGAGCGGCAGATGGGCGCCAGCGGGATGCGCTTCACCACACCGATGATGCAACTGCAGGACCCGCAGCAGACCAAGGTGCTGCTGGTGACCCTGGCGGAAACCACGCCGGTACTGGAGGCCGCCAACCTGCAGGCCGACCTGCGCCGCGCCGGCATCGAACCCTGGGCCTGGGTGATCAACAACAGCGTCGCCGCAGCGCACACCGACTCGCCCCTGCTGCGCCAGCGGGCCTGGAGCGAGTTGCGCGAAATCGAGGCGGTGGCCAGCCGACATGCCCGTCGCCATGCGGTGGTGCCGCTGCTCGCCGAGGAGCCGGTCGGCGAGCAGCGCCTGCTGGCGCTGAGCAGGCCGGGCGGCCGGTGACGCATCCGCGGCCGTTTGAACCCCCTTGGCCGCCAGGCTTCTGGCTGCCAATGGTCTACCGTTGTGGCAGACCCACTCCATTGGCAAGACGGAACAAGCGGATGATCCACTCCAAGCAAGGCTATCGATTCGATTGGCGGCTGGCCACGCTCCTGGCCATGTCGTGGCTCCTGGCGGGCTGCGGCATCAACGACATTCCCACCTACGACGAGCAGGTCAAGGCGACCTGGGGGCAGGTGGAAAACCAGTACCAGCGGCGTGCCGACCTGATTCCCAATCTGGTGGAAACGGTCAGGGGCTACGCCCAGCAGGAGCGGGAAACCCTGACCGCGGTGATCGAGGCCCGGGCCAAGGCCACCTCCATCCAGGTGGATGCCCGCACGCTGGACGATCCGCAGAAGCTGCAGCAATTCCAGCAGGCACAGGATCAGCTGAGCGGCGCGCTGAGCCGCTTGATGGTGGTCTCCGAGCGCTATCCCGAGCTGAAGTCCAACCAGAACTTCCTCACCCTGCAGTCCCAACTGGAAGGCACCGAAAATCGCATAGCGGTGGCGCGGCGCGACTTCATTGCCGCCGTGGCGCGCTACAACACCGAGATCCGCACCTTCCCCGGACGCATCTGGCACAGCGTGCTCTACAGCGACATGCCGGTCCGCGAGAGCTTCGAGGCCACGACCCAGGGCGCGGAACAGGCGCCGCAAGTGAAGTTCCGATGAGAGCGGCACACAGGCTCTTTCAGGGCCTGCTGCTCTGCGCCTGCGCCCTCCTCGTCCAGGCGCAGGAGGTCAGTTTCCCGACCTTGAGTGGACGGGTGGTCGATCATGCCGACTTGCTCGATGCATCCACCGAGGCCCGCCTGACACAACTGCTGGCGGCCCATGAGCAGGCAACCGGCGATCAGCTGGTGGTGGTCACCGTTCCGGACCTGCAAGGGCGCAGCATCGAGGAGTTCGGCGTCGAACTGGGCCGCCGCTGGGGCATCGGCCAGAAGGGCAAGGACAACGGCGCCTTGCTGATCGTCGCGCGCGACGAACGGCAGGTCCGAATCGAGGTCGGCTATGGCCTGGAAGAGCGCCTGACCGACGCCCAGTCCTCGCTCATCATCCACAACATCATCGCTCCCGCCTTCAAGCAAGGCGACTTTGCCCGCGGCGTCACCGAAGGGGCGGCAGCGATGATCCGGGTACTGGGCGGCGAGCCCCTGCCGGGCGAACAAGGATCGGGCGCCGCGGATCGGGATGCGGACGGGCCGTCGCCGGGCGCGCTACTCCTGCTGCTGATGGTCATCCTGCTGCTGATCCGCAGCGGGCATGGCCGCGGTGCATTCATAGCCGGTGCGCTGCTGGGCGGCCTGCGTCGCGGAGGCGGTGGCGGGGGTGGTTTTAGCGGGCGGGGCGGCGGCTTCGGCGGCGGTGGAGCCTCAGGTGGCTGGTAAGGACACGGACAACCCATGAAATTGCTGACCGAAAGCGAACAGCGGCAGGTCGCCGCGGCGATCGAGCGGATCGAGCGCGATACCGATGCCGAACTGGTGACGGTACTGGCGGCGCGGGCCGACGACTATACCTATATCTCCCTGCTCTGGGCCGGGCTGGTCGCCCTGCTGCTGCCCGGCCCGGTCAACCTCGTCGGTGGCTGGCTGAGCGCGGGGCACCTGCTGCTGGCGCAGTGGGCGACCTTCATCCTCTGCAGCCTGCTGTTCCGTCTTCCCGCCATCACCACCCGGCTGGTCCCCCGGGCGGTACGCCACTGGCGCGCCAGCAACCTGGCCCGGCGGCAGTTCATCGAACTCAACCTGCATCGCACCGAGGCGGAGAGCGGCATGCTGATCTTCGTCTCGGAGGCCGAGCGCTATGTGGAAATTCTGGTCGACCGGGGAATTTCCAGTCGTCTGGACGACTCCACCTGGCAGGCCATCGTCGAAACCTTCACCGCCCAGGTGAAACGCGGCGAGACGTTGCAGGGCTTCCTCACCTGCATCGAGGCCTGCGGCGCGCTGCTCAAGGAGCACCTGCCCGCCACCCATGAACGCAACGAGCTGCCCGACCGTCTGGTGATCCTGTCCTGAGAGGCAGCCCTTTCAAGGTTCTTGAGCGCCGACGGCTATTCTTCAAGCCTTGCGCATGCCGTTTACCGCAGCGACATCATGTCGGCCAGGGTCCCGGGCCAGTCGCTCAAGTTCGACGAGCACAACTACGCTTACCGCGGTGCCGTGCAACGGGAGGCGGTCCTTTCGTCTCCGTGGACGGCCCCCAACGCTCCCCCGGCGACAGTTTCGCGCCGGCGCATCCGGGACTCGCGCCCTTGCTCTGAGCACGACGGGCATGGCGACCTCCAGAGACCGTTCTTCAACTCACTCGGCAGGCAGGAGAACCATCCATGAGCAAGATCGACGTAGTGCTGTGCAACCCCGTACGTACCGCGATTGGCACCTATGATGGCGCGCTCAAGAACGTGCCGGCACCGGATCTGGGAGCGGCGGCGATTCGCGAGAGTCTGGCACGCTCGGGTCTGGCGGCCAACAAGGTGCAGTCGCTGATCATGGGCAACGTGATTCAGGCCGGCGTGAAAATGAATCCGGCCCGCCAGGCCGGTATCGCAGCGGGGCTACCGCTGGAGGTTCCTGCCCTGGCAGTCAACCGCGTCTGCGGCTCCGGTGCTCAGGCTATCGCCAGTGCTGCGCTTGAAGTCTGGTCAGGCATGACCGACTGTGCCATTGCCGGCGGCATGGAGAACATGGACCGTGCCCCCTACCTGCTGCCACAGGGTCGCTGGGGTGCGCGGATGGGGGATGTCACCATGCACGACAGCATGCTCTTCGATGGGCTGAACGACGCCTTCAGCGGGCAGCATTCCGGCTGGCATACCGAAGACCTGGTCAGCCAATGCAGTATCTCGCGTGACGACCAGGATCGCTGGGCGCTTCGTTCCCAACAGCGCTTTGCACAAGCTCAGGCGGCGGGGTTGTTCGAGGCCGAAATCGCCACCGTGGAGGTGCCTGGCCGCAAGGGGCCGAGCCTGTTTGCCAAGGATGAGCACAACCGCCCGGAAACCACGGCCGAGTCTCTGGCCCGGCTCAAACCGGCGTTTCGCAAGGACGGCACCATCACGGCGGGCAATGCGCCGGGACTCAATAGCGGTGCGGCGGCCATGCTAGTGGCCGAGCGCAACTGGGCGGAGCGCAACGGTCTGGCCCCGATGGCCCGACTGGTCAGTTATGGTGTGGGCGCGGTCGAGCCAGGCTTGTTCGGCCTCGGGCCGGTGCCTGCGGTACGGCAGGCGCTGACCCGGGCCGGCTGGTCGGTGGCCGATGTGGAGCGGGTCGAGATCAATGAAGCCTTCGCGGCGATTGCACTGGCCTGTCTTCGCGAGATCGGCTTCAGCGAGGCGATCGTCAACGTCGAGGGCGGCGCAATCGCGCATGGACACCCGATTGGTGCGAGCGGTGCGGTGCTGACGACCCGCCTGCTGCACGCCATGCAGCGTGGCGGTGAAAAGCGCGGCATCGTGACGCTGTGCATTGGCGGGGGGCAGGGCATCGCGCTCGCGCTGGAAATGTTGTGATCCGGATGGATTAAGGCGCATCGTCCTCGTGGATTGCGGCGTAGTCGAAACCGTAGACGTCGCTGAACCACACCGGGCTGCCTTCGGCCATGCCGCCATAGGTGATGCGCAGGGCCAGCAGGTGGGCGCCGTAGCCCATCTCGGCCAGCCGGCGGGGGAACAGGTCGCGGTAGAAGCTGCTGGCCTCCTCGTAGTCCTCGCCGCCGCGCGATGCCTCGTCGGGGAAGCGCGCATCCAGTTCGGCATCGAAGCGGGCGAAACGCTCGGTGAAGTCGGCAGAGGCGTAGACGAACTCGTCCTCATCACCGCCGAAAACGAAGGCCAGGTGCTCGCAGGGAGTTTCCAGATACTCGTCGTCCTGCTCGACGAACTGCTGCTGGCCGCAGATCGGGCAATGCACCTTGGGCGGCTGCACGCCGAACGGCTGCTCGATGGCGACGTAACCGACCTGACCGGCAACCGGGAAAGCGTTGTCCTGCATGAAATCCTCGCTGAATCGAGCCGAAACGAAACGGGGCCGGCCGGCGGCCGCCCCGTGGGCAATGCCAGTTTAAGGGCTGAAGCCGGGCTGCGGGCGGAAAAAGTCCCTCCTCGCGCAGCACCGCCGCTCAATGCCCGCCCAGGTAGGCGCTGCGCACCTCCGGGTTGCCAAGCAGTTCCTCCCCGGTGCCGGACAGGCGGATCTGCCCGTTGACCATCACGTAGCCGCGGTCGGAGAGCTTCAGCGCGTGGTTGGCGTTCTGCTCGACGAGGAAGATGGTCATGCCGCCGGCCGCCAGGTCGCGGAGGATCTGGAAGATCTGCTTGACCACGATGGGCGCCAGGCCCAGCGAGGGTTCGTCGAGCAGCAGCAGGCGCGGCCGGCTCATCAGCGCACGGGCGATGGCGAGCATCTGCTGCTCGCCGCCGGAGAGCGTCATGGCGCGCTGGTTGCGCCGTTCCTCGAGACGCGGGAACAGCTCGAACATCCGCCGCAGGTCCTCGTCGGCGTGCGCCATGCCGATCGGGATGGTGCCCATCAGCAGGTTCTCCTCCACGCTCATGTCGGGGAACACCCGGCGCCCTTCCGGGGACTGGGCCACGCCGCTGGAGGCGACGTGGTGGGCGGACCGGTGGGTGATGTCCTCGCCGCGGTAGAGGATCTGCCCGCCGCTCGCCCGCGGCTGGCCGAAGATCGACATCAGCAGGCTCGACTTGCCCGCGCCGTTGGCGCCGATCAGGCTGACCGTCTCGCCCGCCTCGACGTGCAGGCTGACCTGGCGCAGCGCCTGGATCGGCCCGTAATGCAGGTCGACGTCACGAAATTCCAGCAACGGCACGCTCATGCCAGCTCCTCCTCGTCGGCGCCCAGATAGGCGGCGATCACCTTGGGATCGTGGCGGATCGCCGCGGGCGGTCCCTCGGCGATCAGTTCGCCGTGGTCGAGCACCAGAATGTGGTCGGAAATGCCCATCACCAGGCCCATGTCGTGCTCGATCAGCAGCACGGTGACCTCGTGCGCATCGCGCAGGGTGCGGATGATCCGGCTGAGCGCGGCGGTCTCGGCCGGGTTGAGGCCGGCGGCCGGCTCGTCCAGGCAGAGGAGCTGCGGCCGGGTGCACATGGCCCGGGCAATCTCCAGGCGGCGCTGCTGGCCGTAGGACAGCTCGCCGGCCAGGCGGTTGGCGCAGTCGGCCAGATCGACCACCTCCAGCCAGTAGAAGGCGTGCTCCAGCGCCTGCTCCTCGGCGCGCCGGAAGCCCCGGGTGTTGAGGATACCGGCCAGCAGGTTGCGCTCGACCCACAGGTGCTGGGCCACCAGCAGGTTCTCCAGCACTGACATCTCGCGAAACAACCGGATGTTCTGGAAGGTCCGCGCCAGCCCGGCACGGTTGACCAGGTGGGTGCCGCCGAACAGCTTGTAGCGCAGGCGGCTGGCGAAGCGTCGCGGGTTGACGAAATCGCCCGCGCGGAACGGCTCGCCGAGCACCTGCAGCACGTCGGTGGTGCGGCCGCGCGCCGCGAGGCGGATGCGCCCGCCGGTGGCCCGGTAGAAGCCGGTCAGGCAGTTGAACACCGTGGTCTTGCCGGCGCCGTTGGGGCCGATCAGCGCAGTGATCGAGTGGCGCCTGACGCCCAGACTGACGTCATGGAGCGCGCGGATGCCGCCGAACTGCATGGACAGGTGCTCGACGCTGAGAATCTCGTCGTCCTTCATGGCGCCACCCCCGGACGCTGCGCGAAACCGCGGCGGCTGATGCGGATCAGCCCGCGCGGCCGCCAGATCATCATCAGTACCATCAGCATGCCGAACAGCAACACCCGGTAGTCGGCGAAACTGCGCAGCAGCTCCGGCGCCACCGTCAGCACGAAGGCGGCGAGCACTACACCCAAGGTCGAGCCCATGCCGCCGAGCACCACGATGGCGAGGATCAGCGCCGACTCGAAGAAGGTGAACGAGGTCGGGTTGACGAAGCCCTGGTAGCTGGCGAAGAACACCCCGGCCAGCCCCGCCGTGGAGGCGCCGAGCATGAACGCCGAGAGCTTGACCAGCACGTGGTTGAGGCCCATGGCGCGACAGGCGATCTCGTCCTCGCGCAGCGCCTCCCAGGCCCGGCCGATCGGCATGCGGATCAACCGGCCCTTGACGTAGAGCACCAGCAGCACGGTGATCAGCAGCACGACGTAGATGAACAGGAACTTGAAGTTGGGGTCGTAGGCGATGCCGAAGAACTCGTGGAACGGCACCCCGCCGTCCTTGGCCCGGCGGCCGAACTCCAGGCCGAGAAAGGTCGGCGCCGGCACCGACATGCCGTTCGGCCCGCCGGTGAAGGACAGCCAGTTGTTCAGCACCAGGCGGATGATCTCGCCGAAGCCCAGGGTGACGATGGCGAGATAGTCGCCATGCATGCGCAGCACCGGAAAGCCGAGCAGCGCCCCGGCCAGCGCCGCGGTGAGCGCGGCCAGCGGCAGCACGCTCCAGAAGCCGAGGCCGAGGTATTCGTAGCCGAGCGCCAGACCGTAGGCGCCGATCGCGTAGAAGGCCACGTAGCCCAGGTCGAGCAGCCCGGCGAGGCCGACCACGATGTTCAGGCCGAGACCGAGCAGCACGTAGATCAGCCCGAGGATGACCACGGTGAGCAGGTATTTGTTGGCGAAGAACGGCAAGACCACCGCCGCCAGCAGCACCAGCGGGACGATCCAGCGCAGCCGCGAGCGAAAGTCCGGCGCCAGCACCTGCACGCCCGCGCCGCCGCCGTCGAGACGCTGCAGCCAGCCGCGGCCGATGACGCTGTGCAGGAACAGGCTGAGGAAGAAGCGGCCAAGCATCACCGTGCCGACGATCCAGGCGACGCGTGCGGGGTGCAGGTTGAAGCCGTAGCCGTCGAGCACCACGCCGACGATGGGGCCGAACACCACCAGGGCGATCAGCCCGGCGAGCACGCTGTCGAGCAGCGGCTGGCGGATATCCAGGGAAGAACGCTCGGGCATGTTCATACCTTCGTCACCTGGGGCCGGCCCAGGAGTCCTTGCGGTCGGAAGATCAGGATCAGCACCAGCAGCGAGAAGCTGAACACGTCCTTGTAGTCGGTGTTGACCATTCCGGAGAACTGCGCCTCGGCGACCCCGAGGATCAGGCCGCCGAGCATGGCGCCGGGCAGCGAGCCGATGCCGCCGAGCACCGCGGCGGTGAACGCCTTGATGCCGATGACGAAGCCGGCGTAGAAGTCGAAGGTGCCGTAGTTCAGGGTGATCAGCAGGCCGGCCAGCGCGGCCATGGCGGCGCCGATGACGAACACCCAGGAGATCACCCGGTCGGTGTCGATGCCGAGGATCTGCGCCATCTTGCGGTCCTGCTGGGTGGCCCGGCACATCCGGCCGAGCCGGGTGCAATGGATCACCCAGGTCAGCGCGGCCATGCCGGCGAAGGCGGCGACCAGGATGAACACCTTGGTGTAGCTGATCTGCAAAAAGCCCTCGCCGACGTGGAAGCGGAAGGCGCCGTCGAGCAGGGTCGGTATGCCCTGCTGGCGCGCGCCCTGGCTGAGCTGCACGTAGTTCTGCAGGATCAGCGAGATGCCGATGGCGCTGATCAGAGGCGCCAGGCGCGTGGAGTTGCGCAGCGGCCGGTAGGCGATGCGTTCGATCGTCCAGCCGTACAGGCCGGTGACGCAGACCGTGAACAGCAGCGTGCCGAAAATCAGCAGCGGAAAGGATTCCAGGCCGAAGAACGTCAGCAGCGCCAGACCGATGGCCGAGAGGTAGGCGCTGATCATGTACACCTCGCCGTGGGCGAAGTTGATCATGCCGATGATCCCGTAAACCATGGTGTAGCCGATGGCGATCAGGCCGTAGACCGACCCGAGGGTCAGCCCGTTGATCAGTTGTTGCAGGAAGATGCCGTCCATGCGTAAGTCTCGTCTATGGGCGGTTCATGAAGAATGCGGCTGCGCAGCGTCGTAGGGTGGAAAACCCGCGCAGCGGTTTTCCACCGGACCGCACCGCCAGCAGGTGGAAAAGACCCGTGGTCGTTTTCCACCCTACTCGGCCTGGGCGGCTTGTCACCTCTGGTGATACTTGCCCTGGTCGTCCCACTCGTAGATCACGTAGTCGCTGACTTTCAGGTCGCCCTTGGCATCCCACTCCTTGGTGCCCATCACGGTCGCGACCGGATGGCTCTTCAGCCACTGGCTGGCCTTCTCCGAGTCGGTCTTGCCGACCGCGTTGAAGGCCGCGGCCAGGGCCTGCAGGGAAGCATAGGCGTACAGGGTGTAGCCTTCCGGCTCGTAGCCGCTGGCCCGCAGCTTCCCGACCAGGGCTTGTCCCTCGGGGATCTTGCGCGGGTCGGCGCCGAAGGTCATGAAAGTGCCCTTGACGTACTTCGGACCACCGGCGGTGGTGACCAGTTCGTCGGTGACGATGCCGTCGCCGGAGACGAAGCTGGCGGTCAGGCCCTGCTCGCGCATCTGCCGCAGCAGCGGGCCGGCCTCGGTGTGCAGGCCGCCGAAATAGACCACGTCGACGTTGGCGCCGCGCAGCTTGGTGACCAGGGCGTTGAAGTCCTTCTCGCCACGGGTCAGACCCTCGTAGAGCACCTCGGTCACGCCACGCTGGCGCAGGCGGGCCTTGGCCGCATCGGCGATGCCCTGGCCGTAGGTGTCCTTATCGTGGATGACCGCCACCCGCTTGCCCTTCAGGGTGTCGACGATGAAGTCGGCGGCGACCTGGCCCTGCTGGTCGTCGCGGCCGCACATGCGGAACATGGCGCTCAAGCCGCGCTCGGTGACCTGCGGGTTGGTCGAGCCGGGGGTGATGGTGAGGATGCCCGCCTCGTCGTAGACCTCGGAGGCCGGGATGGTCGAGGAGGAACAGAAGTGGCCGATCACCGCCGCGACCTTTTCCTGGTCGACCAGACGGTTGGCCACGGCCACGGCCTGCTTCGGCTCGCAGGCATCATCGCCCTTGACCAGCTTGATCGGTTCACCGTTGATGCCGCCGGCCGCATTGATGTCGGCGGCGGCCTGGCTGGCCCCGCGCCAGTATTGCTCGCCGAAGGCGGCATTGGGGCCGGTGTGCGGGCCGGCCACGCCGATCAGCACGTCGGCCTGGGCCACGGAAGACAGGCCCAGCGCAGTCGAAACCGCGAAAGCCAGGATGCCTTTTCTCACCATCGTCATGAAGTGAAGCTCCTTGTTGTTGGAGGTATGGGGAGTGACGTTTCGTTTCCAGCGAGACCTGTCGTCTCCTGCATCCGGGTCCCGACGGTTGTCCTGCGGGGATATCCGGACAGTGGGTGCGCGAGAATGCCCGGCCACACTACACGGTCAATCCGACCGGCGTATGGAAAGTCACACTGGCATAAGGGGTATACGATTCGCGGGCCGAGTTTAAACAATGACTTACGTGTCGTCGACGGCGCGCCGTCGGAGCTGCGAAGACGCGTCACAGGTTGCGCCGGCCATGCTCACGGCCCCAGGCCAGCATAGCCTCCAGCAGCGCGCGCAGCACGTCGCGGGTCGGCCCGGCGAGATCCTCGCGGTAGCGGAAGGGCTCGTCCTCCTCCATGTAGCGACACTGGACCAGCTCCAGCTGCACGGCATGGACGCCCTCCCCCGGCCGCCCGTAACGACGGGTGATGTAACCGCCGGTGAAGCGCCCGTCGAGCACCCGGCTGTAGCCCTCGGCCGCCGCGCACACCGCCATCAGCCGCTCGGCCAGCTCCGGCGCGCAGCTCGCCCCGGAGTGAGTGCCCAGGTTGAGGTCCGGCAGGCGCCCCTCGAACAGCCAGGGTACTTCGGCGCGGATCGAGTGGGCGTCGAACAGCAGTGCGTAGCCGAATTCCGCCCTCAAGCGCGCCAGCTCCTGCGCCAGGGCGGCGTGATAGGGCTTCCAGACCCGCTCCAGATAGCCGGCCCGCTGCGCGGCGTCCGGCTCCCGGCCCGGCAGGAACAGCGGCATGCCGTCGAGAAAGGTCGCGGGAAACAGCCCGGTGCCCGGCACGGTGTAAAGCTGACTGTCGTCCGGCGGCCGGTTGAGGTCCACCACATAGCGCGAATAGCGTCCCACCAGCAGGCTGACGCCCAGCCCTTCGGCGAAGTCGTAGAGCCGCGGCAGGTAGCGGTCGGTGTCCGGCAAGGAGCGGGCGCGCGGTATCAAGGCGGCCTCGACCTCGGGCGTCAGGCGGGTGCCGGCGTGGGGAATGCTGATCAGCAGCGGCACCCGCCCGCGGCTGAACGCCAGAACCTCATCCATGGGTGACCTCCAGTCCGTGGAAAACGACCTGCCTGGGCAGCTCGCCGCCCAGCCAATAGGCCAGCTCGGCCGGGCGGTGGATGTCCCAGGCGACGAAATCGGCGTACTTGCCGACCTCCAGGCTGCCGTGGCTGTCCTGCAACCCCAGGGCGCGGGCCGCGTGCAGGGTGACGCCGGCCAGCGCCTCCTCCGGCGTCAGGCCGAAGGACGTGCAGGCCATGGCCAGCATCAGGCGCAGCGACAGCACCGGCGCGGTGCCGGGGTTGAGGTCGCTGGCCACGGCAATGGGCACGCCGTGCCGGCGCAGTGCCCCGACCGGCGGCAACTGGCGCTCGCGCAGCAGGTAGAAGGCCGCCGGCAGCAGTACCGCCACCGTGTCCGCTTCCGCGAGGGCGGCGACGTCGGCCTCGTCGGCGTATTCCAGGTGATCGGCGGAGAGCGCCCGGTAACGCGCTGCGAGCCGCGTACCGCCCTGCGCGGAGAGCTGCTCGGCGTGCAGCTTGACCGGCAGCTTCAGCGCGCTGGCGCAGCGAAACAGTCGCTCGACCTGCTCCGGCGAGAAGGCCAGGTGCTCGCAGTAGGCGTCCACCGCATCCACCAGCCCCTCCTCGGCCAGCGCCGGCAGCATCTCCTCGCAGACACGAGCGATGTAGTCGTCGGCCCGCCCGGCGTATTCCGCCGGCACCGCATGGGCGGCCAGGCAGGTGGTGCGCACCGTCAGCGGCAGGCGCTCGGCGAGCCGACGGGCGACCCGCAGCAGCTTGCGCTCGCTGGCCAGGTCGAGGCCGTAGCCGGACTTCACCTCCAGGCAGGTCACCCCGTCGCGCAGCAGTTGGCGGGCACGGCGCAGGGCGCTGTCCAGCAGTTGCTCCTCGCTCGCCGCACGGGTCGCGCGCACCGTGCTGGCGATGCCACCGCCGTGCGCGGCGATCTCCGCGTAGCTGGCGCCCTCCAGGCGCAGCTCGAACTCGGCAGTGCGCTCGCCGGCGAACACCAGGTGGGTGTGGCAGTCGATCAGCCCCGGCGTGACCCAGGCACCGCCGAGGTCGACGGCCTCGGCAGCGCCGGGCGGCAAGGCCTCGCGCCGGCCTATCCAGGCGATCCGCTCGCCGCGCACGAGGATCGCGGCGTCCTCGATCACCGAATAATGCCCGCCCCTCATGGTGGCGGCATGACAGTGGTACCAGCAGCGGGTGTAGGTCATGGTCGGGCGGCTCCCCTCGATCGCCACCGCCGCTCCCGCAGGAGCCAGCGTGCTGGCGATGCTTTTTCGCTGTCATGGATCGCCAGCACGCTGGCTCCTGCCGAAGCGCATCATCCGGCGTCCACCATCGGCAACTTCAACCCCTGCTCGCGGGCGCAGGCGATGGCTTCGGGATAGCCGGCATCGGCGTGGCGCATCACCCCGCTGGCCGGATCGTTGTGCAGCACCCGGGCAATCCGCGCCGCCGCTTCGTCGCTACCGTCGCAGATGATCGCCATGCCGGCATGCTGCGAGTAGCCCATGCCCACCCCGCCGCCGTGGTGCAGGGACACCCAGGTGGCGCCGCTCGCGGTGTTGAGCAGGGCGTTGAGCAGCGGCCAGTCGGACACCGCGTCCGAGCCGTCGCGCATGGCTTCGGTTTCGCGGTTCGGGCTGGCCACCGAGCCGGAATCGAGGTGGTCGCGGCCGATGACCACCGGCGCCTTGAGTTCGCCGCTTCGGACCATTTCGTTGAAGGCCAGCCCGAGCCGGGCGCGCTGGCCAAGGCCGACCCAGCAGATCCGCGCCGGCAGCCCCTGGAAGCGGATGCGCTCGCGGGCCATGTCCAGCCAGCGGTGCAGGTGCGGATCGTCGGGGATCAGCGCCTTGACCCGGGCGTCGGTGCGGTAAATGTCCTCGGCCTCCCCGGACAGGGCCACCCAGCGGAACGGCCCGACGCCGCGGCAGAACAGCGGGCGGATGTAGGCCGGGACGAAGCCGGGAAAGGCGAAGGCGTTCTCCACCCCCTCGTCCCGGGCCATCTGGCGGATGTTGTTGCCGTAGTCGAACACCGGCACGCCCTGGCCGTGGAAAGCCAGCATGGCACGCACATGCTCGGCCATCGACTGCTTGGCCGCCCTGACGGCCGCAGCCGGCTCGCGGGCGGCGCGCTCGCGGTACTCGACCCAAGTCCAACCCTTGGGCAGGTAGCCGTTGAGCGGGTCGTGGGCGCTGGTCTGGTCGGTGACCAGATCCGGGCGCACGCCGCGGCGCACCAGTTCCGGCAGCACCTCGGCGGCGTTGCCGAGCAGGCCGACCGACACCGCCCGGCCCTCGCCAGTGTAACGGGCGATGCGCGCCAGGGCGTCGTCCAGGTCGCGCGCCTGCTCGTCCAGATAGCCGGTGTGCAGGCGAAAATCGATGCGGCTCTGCTGGCACTCGACGAGCAGCGCGCAGGCCCCGGCCAGGGTCGCCGCCAGCGGCTGCGCGCCGCCCATGCCGCCCAGGCCGGCGCTGAGCAGCCAGCGCCCGCGCAGATCGCCGGCATAATGCTGACGGCCGGCCTCGACGAAGGTTTCATAGGTGCCCTGGACGATGCCCTGGCTGCCGATGTAGATCCAGCTGCCGGCGGTCATCTGCCCGTACATGGCCAGGCCCTTGGCGTCCAGCTCGTGGAAATGCTCCCAGGTCGCCCAGTGCGGCACCAGGTTGGAATTGGCGAGCAGCACCCGCGGCGCATCGCGGTGGGTGCGGAACACCCCCACCGGCTTGCCCGACTGGATCAGCAGGGTCTCGTCGTCCTCCAGAACTTTCAGGCACTCGACGATCCTGTCGAAGCACTCCCAGTTGCGCGCCGCCCGGCCAATGCCGCCGTAAACCACCAGCTCCCTGGGGTTCTCCGCCACCTCCGGGTCGAGGTTGTTCATCAACAGACGCAGCGGCGCCTCGCAGAGCCAGCTTCGGGCGTTCAGCGTCGTACCACGCGGGGCGCGGATCTCGACGTCGCGGTACGGGTGGAAGGACTCGCTCATGGGGCATCCTCGCGCGGCGGCCTGCCACCAAGCATAGCCGCCACGGCCGGACTCAACCGAAGCGGCGCAGGCAGCGAAGAGGTGCGCGCCGCTCACCAGTTCGACCACGATTTTGGAATGGCTGAGCGAGAAGCGGGCGAGCATCGGCGGCAGGACGTAGGTGCCAAACCAGTCGGCCGAGGAGATCCGCAGCATGCCGTCGAGCGGGTCGCCTTCGCCGGCCAGTATGGGGCTCCCCCTGTAAGTTTTGCTTTCCTGAAAAAGCGCACCTACTTTGACCGCAGCACTGCCCTGTCAGTTGCATTCAATCCGGCTACGCACCTGACTCGCGAGCCTCGAATGGTCGGCTGGACAAGCGCAGATATGGTCAAGTTCGGTTCATTCCAAAGGTTCGATCATGCGCTTTATATGGATAGTAGCCTGCCTCACGACAATCCTTCTCGGGGGCCAGGTGATCGCGACTGACCGAGAGCAAAAAGCGGAAGCGGCAGTAGACAAGGCGGAGATACTGGAACAGAAGGCAGCGACCAAGGGGAACGAGGCACCTACACCTCCGACCAAGGCCATCACGAAACCTGAAGCGCAGGCGGTCGATCCGGCAGGCGAAGCGCCCCTGGACGATGCAATCACCTGTCTTGCGCGCAGCATCTACTGGGAGGCCAAAGGCGAGGCGTCTGCCGACATGGAAGCCGTCGCTAACGTTGCCATGAACCGGCTAGGTCACGAAGGGTTTCCAGACACGCTGTGCGAGGTTGTCAAGCAAGGCTCCGAGCAGGGGGCCTGTCAGTTTTCGTGGTGGTGTGATGGGCGTTCGGATCAGGTGAAGGAGGACGACCAATATGCGATTGCCAAGGAAATAGCGCGAAAAGCGCTCAACCGACAATTAACAGACCGAACCAACGGCGCTTTGTATTTCCACGGTAAGAATGTGACCCCCGATTGGGCCAAGGAATACATCAAGACAGCCGAGACCGGCAAATTTCTCTTCTATAAGCCTTCCGACGGTAAGGCACGATAGTCGGTGCGCTCATCGGCAGCCGAATGGTTGATCCCATCTTCAACACTGGCTGCTCGACACCGTCTTGTGAAACGCCATCCGCCCTTGTGCGCCCTTGCCGTACAGGTGAAAGCAGTGTTTGCCCAGGTCCCCAGATCAACGGGACAGCGCTCATGACGATGGTCTCCGAAAAAACAATCCCCGCTCGGCGTAACCGCTTCGCGGGGATCGGGCTGACCATCTCATCAGGCCCGGCGTGAAAGCCGGGCCCTGGAACCTGCGGACCGATCGGTCAGTCGCGGTAGCTGTAGGCGTTGCGGTAGGTGCTCTTGTCAGCCACTGCCATGTCGCTGGTGCGGAAGGCGCGGCGGCCGCGAACGTCGACCTCTTCGCCAATCGCCAGCTCTTCGCTGGAGCGCACGATCTTCTCGTGGCCGTCAGCGATGCGGACCTTGTAGGCGCGCTCGCTGAGCCCGGTGGTCTCCTGGGCAGTGCCACCGAACAGGGCGCCGATACCGGCACCGATCAGAGCACCGATGGGGCCGCCGACGCCGCCGATCATCATCCCGGTCATGCTGCCGGTCGACTTGCCGGTGGTTTGAACTTTGACTTCCTCGAGCACTTCAGCGGCGTTAGCAGCGCCGGCGGCCAGCAGGGTAGCGGTCAGAGCCAGGGTACCGAGCTTTTTCATGGCGAATCCTCCGAGGAAATCTTCGTGCGAATCGTTGGGGACCGAGCGAAGCGTCGAGCGCCTCAGGGTGCGTCCCTTCGTTGAGGCAGAAATTAACGGCTTTATTGATCCAAGTCAATAAAAACCTCATTTTTCACTGTAGATCGACGCAATTAATGGCAAAAAGTATCAATTACACAGGAGATCGCTTCTTATCGGAATGCTAATCCATTGATTTTGTATGGAAATAAAACTCGTGATTGGCAAGACCAACCTGTCGCAAGGATGGCCACCATAACGAGGTCGCTCTGTAACCTATGGCTCTTGGACTCACCTCCGCAACGCCCTTCCTCAGCCAGTTCGACCCGGCCAACGCCCCCCGCCCAAGATGCCCCTCGACTGTCGCCACCTGAGCTTCGTCGACTACTCGATCATCGCCGCGTTGAAGACCCTGCGTGAACGGTTCGGGTTGGCCCGGCTGCCGAAGTCGGCGGCGCTGACCACCGGGTTCCAGCTCATCGCATAGAGGTCGGAGACCTGCACCTCAGGCCCACGCCGTTCTCCTGTTGACGAATTTGTGCGGTGCAGAAGCCAATCCAGCCGGTCGTAACGCAAGGACGGACGAGTTCGCCCCTACAGCGCGGCTCAGATGCTCATTCGATTTAGCGGCGTCTCGGTCGCCACCAGGATCAGCGGAACCGGCCCTTTGCGCACTGCCTTCTGCAGTTTGCCCACCACCTTGAGGCTCAGGCTGCTCTGCGCCTGGATGCAGCAGGCCAGCACGGTGCCGTGCTCCTGCTCGTCGGCACTGACGTGCTGGCGGCTCATGGTCCGGGTCTGCGTATAGCTGCCCTTGGTGACCCGTACCTTGCACACCCCGCAGCCACCGCCACGGCAACCGACCGGGATGCCCTTGCGGCCGAGCCTGGCCATGCCGTTCAGCACGGTTTCCTGTTCGTCGCAGGCGTAGCGCTCGCCGGTGTCCTCGATATGGATCTCATGCTTCATGCCGCGCCCTCCCCGGCTGCGGCACGGGCGCGCGCGGCCACTTCCTCGGCGCGCCGCCGATGGACCAGTCCTTCGGCGGCACACGACGGCACGCACCGCGCACCAGCTCGCGGCGCACGCCGAGCACCTCCACCAGCAGATCGCCGAAGGCCCCGGTAGTGCCCACCACCACAGCCAGTGCCTTGTGCTCACTCATGCTCGGTTCCCCTCGCTATCCGTTCGCCGCACCGGCAGGAACGGGGTCGGCCGCGACTGCATGGCCCCCCAACACGGACGACCCGCTCCTGCCCCCCGGCGACTCAGGCGCTCTTCAGCAGCCCGCGCTCCTTGGCCATGGTCATCGCCGTGTCAAGGATCATGTCCTCCTGGCCGCCGATCATCTTCTTGCGGCCCAGTTCGACCAGGATGTCGCGCGCCGGCACGCCGAAGCGCTCGGACGCACGCTTGGAGTGCAGCAGGAAGGTCGAGTAGACGCCGGCGTAGCCGAGGGTCAGCGATTCGCGGTCGACGCGCACCACGTGCTCCATCATCGGCACGATGATGTCCTCGGCGACGTCCATCAGCTTGAACAGGTCGACGCCGGTGTCGATGCCCATGCGCTCGCACACCGCGGCGAACACCTCCAGCGGGGTGTTGCCGGCGCCGGCGCCGAGGCCCGCGGCCGAGCCGTCGATACGGCTGGCGCCGGCTTCGATGGCGGCGATGGAGTTGGCGATGCCCATGCCCAGATTGTGGTGGCCGTGGAAGCCGATCTCGGTCTCCGGGTTGAGCACCTCGCGCAGGGCGCCGATGCGCGCCTTGACGTCCTCGGGCAGCATGTAGCCGGCCGAGTCGGTGACGTACAGGGTCTGCGCGCCGTAGGACTCCATCAGCTTGCCCTGCTTGGCGATGCCTTGCGGATCGTTGAGGTGAGCCATCATCAGGAAGCCGCTGGTGTCCATGCCCAGCTTGCGGGCGAAGGCGATGTGCTGCGGCGAGGTGTCCGCCTCGGTGCAGTGGGTGGCCACGTGCACGCTGCGCGCGCCGCAGTCGTAGGCCGACTGCAGTTCCTTCATGGTGCCCAGGCCCGGAATCAGCAGCACCGAGACCTTGGCCTGCTTCATCTGCGACGCGACGGCGCTGATGTATTCCTCGTTGCTGTGCGGGGCGAAGCCGTGCTGCAGCGAGTTGCCGCCCAGGCCCGCGCCATGGGTGACCTGGATGTAGGGCACGCCGGCGGCGTCGAGGGCGGTGGCGACCTTGACCATCTGCTCGACGCTGATCTGCTCGCGCTTGGCGTGCATGCCGTCGCGCAGGCACATGTCGTGGAGGATGACCTTGCGGCCTTTGAGACTGTTGGACTGGCTCATCACGCAACCTCCGGGGCTGGCAGCTGGATCTTTCCGGCAAGGATCTCCTCGGCGAACATCTCGGCGGTGCGGGTAGCCGCCGCGGTCATGATGTCGAGGTTGCCGGCGTAGGTCGGCAGGTAGTCGCCGAGGCCGGCCACTTCCATGAACACCGCCACCTTGTTGCCGTCGAACAGAGGCCCGTTGACCAGCCGGTAGCCCGGCACGTACTTCTGCACCTCGCCGATCATCTCGAGGATCGAGGCGGTGATCCTGTCCTGGTCCGGCTCGTCGTCGGTCAGGCAGGAGATGGTGTTGCGCATGATCATCGGCGGCTCGGCCGGGTTGATGATCGCCAGCGCCTTGCCCTTGCGCGCCCCACCGACCTTCTCCAGCGCGTTGGAGGTGGTGTAGGTGAACTCGTCGAGGTTGGCGCGGGTGCCCGGGCCGATGGACTTCGACGCCAGGCTGGCGACGATCTCGGCGTAGCCGACGCTCTGAATGCGCGACACCGCGTGGATGATCGGGATGGTCGCCTGGCCGGCGCAGGAGATCATGTTGACGTTCATCTCCAGCTTCTCGGCGTGCTGGCGCAGGTTCACCGGCGGCACGCACAGCGGGCCGATGGCCGCCGGGGTCAGGTCGATCATCAGCACGCCAAGAGCGTTGAGCTTGCGGCTGTTCTCGGCGTGCACGTAGGCGCTGGTGGCGTCGAAGGCGATCTGGATGTTGTCCTCCAGCACGTGCGGCAGCAGGCCGTCCACGCCGCCTGCGGTGGTCTTCAGGCCCATCTCGCGGGCGCGCGCCAGGCCTTCGGACTCGGGGTCGATACCGACCATCCATACCGGCTCCAGCACGGCGCTGCGCTGGATCTTGTAGATCAGGTCGGTGCCGATGTTGCCCGAGCCGATCAGTGCGCAACGGATCTTCTTCATTGCCCCTGCTCCTGCGCCTGTTGCTGGGCGGCGCGCTGCGGCTTGCTCAGCCCGGCGACGTAGAACTCATGCTGGCAGTGCTCGGTGATCAGGATGCGCACGGTTTCCGGGCTGCAATCCAGACTCTCGGCGACCGCGGCGGTGACCGCGGCAGCAACACGCTGCTTCTGCTCGACGGTGCGGCCTTCGATCATGTGCATTTCGATGATGGGCATGGCTGTATTCCTGATTGTTGTTATTCGGTGAAGCGCATGGACACGGAGCCCAGCTCCTGGAAGCGCGCGACCACGCTGTCGCCCGGCTTGACCGGCACGGCCTCGGTGATCCCGCCGCTCATCACGAAGCTGCCGGCCGGCAGGTTCTCGCCCAGTTCGGCGAGGATGTTCACCAGCATCGCCACCGCCTCGGCCGGGTGGCCGAGTACCGCGGCGCTGGCGGCCATGCCGACGATCTCGCCGTTCTTCTCCATCACCACGCCGAGGGTGCGCAGGTCGAGGTCCTCGACGTAGCGCGGCCGGCCGCCGCCGACGAAGCGCGCCGAGGAGCCGTTGTCGGCGATCACGCTGGCCAGGTCGAACTTGAAGCCGGAGAAGCGCGAATCGATGATCTCCACCGCCGGCAGCACGTAGTCGGTGGCGGCCAGCACGTCAGCCGCGGTGCAGCCCGGCCCCTGCAGGGTTTCCTTCATCACGAAGGCCACCTCGCACTCGACGCGCGGATGCACCAGGTCGCCGGTGGAGATCGCCGAGCTTTCCGGGCGCGCCATGCGGTCGGTGAGAAAACCAATGGACGGCACGCTGACGCCCATCTGCTGCATCTTGGCCTTGGAGGTCAGCCCGGCCTTCCAGCCGACCAGCTTGTGGCCCTTGGCGATGAAGCGGCGGCGCAGCTCGCTCTGCACGGCGTAGCCGTCGGCGATGGTCATGTCCGGGTATTCGTCGGTCAGCTTGGGGATCGCGTAGGCGCGGGTCTGCGCCCCTTCGACGCGCTCGCACAGGCGCACGATGTCCTCGCGGGACAGGGTCAGGTTGTTGCTCATGCTGCGCTCCTCCCGGAAAACTTCACCCGGCAGCTACCGAGGCCGCCGACCGTGCACACCAGCTCGTCGCCATCGACCACCGGCACCAGCGCCGACTGCGAACCGGAGAGGATCACCTCGCCGGCCTTGAACGGGATGCCCAGCTCGCCGAGGGTGTTCGCCAACCAGGCCACCGCGTTGGCCGGCGAGCCCTGTACCGCGGCGCCGACGCCGGTGGAGAAAATCTCGCCGTTCTTCTCCAGCACCATGCCGGCCAGGGTCAGGTCCAGCTTGCGCGGGTCGCCCTTGGTCTTGCCCAGCACGTACACACCGCAGGAAGCGTTGTCGGCCACGGTGTCCTGGATCTTGATCTGCCAGTTCTCGATGCGCGAATCGACGATCTCGAAGCACGGCAGCACGTAGTCGGTGGCGCGGATCACGTCCATCGCGGTGATCCCCGGGCCCTTGAGGTCGTGCTTGAGCACGAAGGCCAGCTCCGCCTCGGCCTTCGGCTGGATCAGCTCGCCGAGGTCGATGGTGTCGCCCTCCTGGTAGACCATGCCCGAGGTGAGGATGCCGAAGTCCGGCTGGTAGACGCCGAGGAAGTCCTGCACCGGCTTGCTGGTAGCGCCGATCTTCTTGCCGACCACCGTCTCGCCGGCCTGCAGGCGCCGCGCGACGAAGCGCTGCTGGATGCGGTAGGCGTCCTCGATGGTGATGTCCGGCTCGCGGCTCAGCAGCGGCGGCACCGCACGGCGGGCGACGAAGGCTTCGTACAGCTCGTCGCCGTATTGCTCGATCTTGTGGTTATCCATGTCGTTCTCACGCGGCTTCAAGGGACGGGGCGCCGGTCGTGGCCGGCGCCCGTTGGGTCACAGCTTCACGCAGACGTTGCGGGTCTCGGTGTAGAACTCCAGCGAGTGCACACCGCCCTCGCGGCCGATACCGGACTGCTTGGAGCCGCCGAACGGGGTACGCAGGTCGCGCAGGAACCAGCTGTTGATCCAGGTGATGCCCACCTCGACGCGCGCCGCCATGCGGTGGGCGCGGGCCAGGTCGTTGGTCCAGATGGTGGTGGACAGGCCGTAGACGTTGTCGTTGGCCAGGGCGACCACTTCGTTCTCGCTGTCGAACGGACGGATGTGGCAGCACGGGCCGAAGATCTCCTCGCGTACCACTGCGGCGTCGTCCGACAGGCCGGTCCAGATGGTCGGCTGCACCCAGGAACCCTCGGCCAGTTCGCCCGGCATGTCCGGCACGCCGCCGCCGGTGACCAGGGTGGCGCCCTCTTCCACCGCCTTGCGGTAGTAGGACAGCACCTTGTCGCGATGCTCCTGGCTGATCAGCGGGCCGTAGTTGGCGTTGTGGTCGTCCGGGCGGCCGAACTTCACCGCCTCGGCCTTGACCTTCAGCGCCTGCACGAAGCGCTCGAAGATCGGCCGCTCGACGTAAACGCGCTCGGTGCCCAGGCACACCTGCCCGGAGTTGAGGAAGGCGGAGCGGAAGATGCCATCCACCGCCGCGTCGAAATCGGCGTCGGCGAACACGATGCCGGCGTTCTTGCCGCCCAGCTCGAAGGACACGTCGCGCATGCCTTCCGAGGCCGCCTTCATGATCGCCGCGCCGGTGCGCGTCTCGCCGGTGAAGGTGATGGCGTTGACGCCCGGATGCTGGGTGAGGAACTCGCCAGCCGAATCCGGACCGAAGCCGTGCACCACGTTGTACACACCCTTGGGGATGCCCACGGCGTTCATCACCTCGCCGAGCAGCGCGGCGGTCTGCGGCGACTCCTCGGATGGCTTGACGATCACGGTGTTGCCGCAAGCCAGCGCCGGTCCGACCTTCCAGGTCATCAGCATGAACGGCGCGTTCCACGGGCAGATCACGCCGACCACGCCCTTCGGCACGCGCATGGAATAGTTGAGCGCGCCGCGACCGTCCGGGGTGGCCATCTGGAAGGATTCGCTGGGGACGTTCTTCACCACGTCGGCGAACACCTTGAAGTTCGCCGCGCCGCGCGGGATGAACACGTGCTTCATGACATGCGAAGGCTGGCCGGTGTCGGCCATCTCGGCCTCGACGAAGTCGTCGAAACGACGGGTGATCTCGTTAGCCACGCCGTACAGCAGCTCGACGCGCTGGTCGGTGCTCAGCCCGCCCCACTCACCGTGCAGCGCACCGCGCGCGGCCTTGACCGCCGCATCCACCTCGCCGCGCCCGGCCTCGGCAATGGAGGCAATCACGCGATTATCGAGCGGCGAACGCTTGTCGAAACGCTTGCCGCTGGCCGCGGCGACATACTCGCCGGCGATGAAGTTATCAATCTTGCGCATGCTCACTCCGTGTTGTTGTTCTGGGGGGTGGCCAGCCGGTGCGACCGGGGTGGTGGTCGGGGGGGCTGGGCCTTGGGAGTGAGGATAGGGAGAGGGGGCGATACCGGCTAATACTTTGTTTCTTCTGGTTAGATACCCTGCAGGTATCGAATCTAGTGTGTCAGCCTCTGGCCAAAACGGCCTTGAACCGCTCAAAATCGAGGCTCTGCATCCAGCACCGGGTTGATGCCGCCATCGTCGAGACAAGGAGAGGTCTGTCATGCCCTTGCGAAACTGCGCAGAAATCTTCCGCGATCCACATTTCGCGGCTGCGGGTAGTCAAGAGAAGCTCTGGTCAGTTAATTAACTCCTCAAAGCTGCGCAATTATAATGAGCGCCACGAACGTTACTTCAAAGGAATGGCAGGAAACCAATGTGCATAGCCATGACGCGAATAGCAACCGATCAAATTCCCGAATGCTTAAAGGGGCATGCAAAGGAGTAGGCGCATACTAATACTAAGTAGAGGCGCGCTAAGCAATCGTGTCCGGCGAGCCTGAGGAATACTATTTGTTGAGCTTGGGACATATATAGAGGAAAAGGATATGGTTATCGCTTGGCGCGAACGAGCTTAGTGGCAGCAGCTTCTCAGGAAACCATATCGATTGCCTTATTTCGCCTAGTATCTTTTTTTAGTTTATACACAGAGCACCGAGATGGATTATCTAAAAAGCATAAAGTGTTGGACTGATGAAAAATGGCGTGAGTTTGGCCTAGAGTTTCTACAGCAGGCTGGATGGGATCGTGATTGGGCGTCTGATTTTGATGTGTTCAGCATCAAAGAGAAGAGGTTCTTGGTAAGTTTTCGGCACAACATCAATGGTGGTTCTATTGGCACCAGCATCGAAAAGGATCTCGTTTCGCGTATGCGGCGTGCTAAAGCAGACGGATTTATTGGTTTTTACTCCGGGGAATTTACTACTAGCCTCCAGGCGCGCCTCAAAACTTTGAGTGATCACGTGGCACTGGTTGGCGGCGTCCAAGTGTCAGTGCTGCTACCATATCTTAGCTCTCATTTTATTGATAAGTTTTTTGGCGATAGAGAATATGACTGGAGGTGGAACTGGAACTACTATCTTAATAAGCCAAAGAAATCGGATTACAAGCCACTTTTTTGTATGTGCGGATGCGGCAGGGATATATTGGAAGACCCTCTTTCAATAGGTTGGTCCGCAGCTTTTGTTCATCGGTCGCAAGGCAAGCTGCATTTCATATACGGCTTAATCTTACTGTGTCATAAAGTTAAACGTTCATTTGCTCGCTATTTTTCCGTCCGCAGCACGGACAGCGATCAAGACGGCTCGCCAGCCGCTGGGCGATCAGCCAGCGTAAGGTCGTGATCGAGTTGGGT
>Ga0209575_10000294_pt1 | contig 41735 bp, 31 predicted proteins | sample Medcelwee11metaG_FD_187172 | JGI IMG/M metagenome (GOLD analysis project Ga0209575, IMG submission 187172) | Freshwater pond sediment microbial communities from the University of Edinburgh, under environmental carbon perturbations - Medium... | ecosystem: Environmental > Aquatic > Freshwater >...
GACTGGGACTGGTCTCGATACTGGATACGATCAACCGGCTTAATCGCATGGCTTGAACCGCCGTATACGGAACCGTACGTACGGTGGTGTGAGAGGACGGCGGTCGTGAGACCGCCTCCTACTCGATCCATCGTCCGGGGAGTTCTCGCCGTGGGTCGAGCGGTCGAGCGCTCGTATGGAGTGGCTGCTGGGTGGCGATACCCGGCACCTTGTCGACAGGCGCCGCGTGCTGCTGAGTATGAAGCGCAGGGGCGCAGCGGCTTGCCGAGGGGCTAGGCTATCAGGCGGCGATGGCGCCACGTGGCGCTGGCCGGCTGTCTGCAGGAAGCCGAGCGTCGTGCGCGGGGCTGCGCCCGCCCTGCCGCGCCTGCCGGAATAGCGCATCGAGGCGCGCGTCGAGTGCTCGACCGCTCCCGTCGCGAGCGCGCGGACAGGGCGCCGGATGCGCCGCTGCCCCATCCGCTCATGCTCGAGGTGCCGCCATCATGAAGCCATGCCTGGTCCTGCTGCTGCTGGGATTGCTGGCGGGCTGCGCGACCAATCCGGTCAGCGGGCACAGCGATTTCGTCATGATGAGCGAGCGCCAGGAGCTGGAGCTCGGCCATCGCCTCCACCAGCAGATCCTCGAGCAATATCCGCGCTATGCCGACGAGCGGCTGCAGGCCTATGTGCAGCAGGTCGGCGAGCGGGTCGCCCGCTACAGTCACCGCGGTGCTCTGGATTACCACTTCACCGTGCTCGACTCGCCGGAGCTGAACGCCTTCGCCCTGCCCGGCGGCTACGTCTACATCCACCGCGGCCTGCTGGCCTACCTCAATTCGGAGGCCGAGCTGGCGGCGGTGCTCGGCCACGAGGTCGGGCATGTCACGGCGCGCCACGGGGTGCGCCAGCAGAGCCAGGCGAGTGCCTGGAACATCGTCAGCCAGATCATCGCCATCGGTACCGGAGTGGGCGCGGCGGGCGATCTGACCAGCGTGCTCGGCAGTGTCCTGGTGCGCGGCTACGGGCGGGACATGGAACTGGAGGCCGACGGGCTCGGCGCGCAGTATCTGGCGCGGGCCGGCTACGATCCCGAGGCGATGATCGCGGTGGTCCGGCTCTTGAAGAACCAGGAGGACTTTGCCCGCCAGGAGGCCGCCCAGCGCGGCGAACCAGCGCCGGAGTCGGGTTATCACGGGCTCTTCGATAGCCATCCGGACAGCGATCGACGCCTGCACGAGGTGGTCGGGGCCGCGCATGCGCTGGTCGCGGTACGCCGGGAAGTGAATCGGGAGGGCTTTCTCGAGCAGATCGAGGGCTTGCCCTTCGGCGATTCGGAGGCTTCCGGGATGATCCGCGGACAGGCCTTCTATCACGGTCCGCTGGACTTCACCCTGCGCTTTCCCGAGGGCTGGGAGCTGGTCAATCGGCCGGATGCACTGGTCGGGCTGGCGCCGGATCGCCAGGCGCTGATCGCCATGACCATGGAGCCCGTCGATCCGCAGCTGGCGCCGGAGGCATTCCTGCAGCAGCGCACCGGCGATAGCCCTCTGCTCGAGGGCCGCCCCCTGAACCCGCAGGGGCTGCAGGGGTATACCGGCGTCATGCCCGGCACCCCGGCTCGGCGGGTCGCGGTCCTGTACCGGGAGCGCCAGGCTTTCCTGTTCGTGGCGGCGCTCAAGGGCAAGTCCAGCCTGGGGGCGGCGGATGCGGACTTCCTGCAGGTGATCGGCAGTTTCCGCCCGCTCCAGGACGCCGAACGGAAGCTGGCCCAGCCGTTGCGGTTGCACCGGGTGCGGGTTGGTGAGGGGCAGCGGCTGGCCGAACTCAGTCAGGCCAGCGGGGTGGCGGAGGCGTCCGTGATGCGCCTACGGCTGTTGAACAACCTCTATCCGGACCTCGAGCCGCGTCCGGGAGACTGGCTGAAAGTCTTATATTAGAGGCCTTGACATGCGGCGTTGAGTGCTATTGTTGGTACTCGTCGTCTTGCCGTATGCTCGCCGTGCAAGTCGCAACATAATAAAAGTGGAAATTATAAATATGTCCGATCTCAAAACCGCCGCCCTCGAATACCACGCTCATCCGCGTCCCGGAAAGCTGAGCGTGGAGTTGACCAAACCCACCCAAACCGCCCGCGACCTGTCGCTGGCCTACAGCCCCGGCGTCGCCGAGCCGGTACGGGAAATCGCCCGCGATCCCGAACTGGCCTACACCTACACCGGCAAGGGCAACCTGGTCGCCGTGATTTCCGACGGTACCGCGATCCTCGGCCTAGGCAATCTCGGTCCGCTGGCCTCCAAGCCGGTCATGGAAGGCAAGGGCGTGCTGTTCAAGCGCTTCGCCGGGGTCGATGTGTTCGACATCGAAGTCGACGCGGAGAGCCCGCAGGCCTTCATCGATACCGTCAAGCGCATTTCCATCACCTTCGGTGGCATCAACCTGGAGGACATCAAGGCGCCCGAGTGCTTCGAGATCGAGCGCGCCCTGATCGAGCAGTGCGACATCCCGGTGTTCCACGACGATCAGCACGGTACCGCCATCGTCACCGCGGCCGGCATGCTCAATGCGCTGGAGATCGCCGGTAAGACCCTGCCGACTGCCAAAATCGTCTGTCTTGGCGCCGGTGCCGCGGCCATCTCCTGCATGCGTCTGCTGGTCAGCCTGGGCGCCAAGGTGGAGAACATCCACATGCTCGACCGCCAGGGGGTCATCCATGCCGGGCGCGACGATCTGAACCAGTACAAGGCGGTGTTCGCCCACGAAACCGACAAGCGCACCCTGGCCGACGCCCTCGACGGCGCCGACGTTTTCGTCGGTCTGTCCGGCGCCAACCTGCTGAGCGCGGAAAACCTGCTGCGCATGGCGCCGAATCCGATCGTCTTCGCCTGTTCCAACCCGGACCCGGAAATCAGGCCGGAGCTGGCCCATGCCACGCGCAGCGACGTGATCATGGCCACCGGTCGTTCCGACTACCCGAACCAGGTCAACAACGTGCTGGGCTTTCCCTTCATCTTCCGCGGCGCCCTGGACGTGCGCGCCACCCGGATCAACGAGGAGATGAAGATCGCCGCGGCCCACGCCCTGCGCGAGCTGGCCAAGCTGCCGGTGCCGAAGGAAGTCTGCGAAGCCTACGGGGTGTCGGGGCTGGAGTTCGGTCGCGAGTACATCATTCCGAAACCCATGGACCCGCGGCTGATCACCCTGGTGTCCGACGCCGTGGCCCGAGCCGCCATCGAAAGCGGCGTGGCTTCCCTGCCCTACCCGAAGCACTATCCCCTGCAGTCGGTGGAGGCGGTGTTCGGCGGCTGACCGGTAAGTCGCCGGTATGAAGCTCCGCATCGACAGACGGTGTGAAAACCTGGCAGTCGGTGGGGCCGATGAGGACAATGCCCGTATCGCAAGATACGGGCATTGTCATTTCATGGCTTACATCTGCGGTCAACTTCCCGGCCAGAGCAGTCCGTTCCTCCATCGGCCTCGATGAGGATCCCGACGATCATCTGGTGCGCGTCGTCGCCAGGGCGTACTGCGGCTGGCCTGCAGCCTTCAGCGCACCGTCGATGTCGAGCATTGTCTGGTCGCGCATCACGAGGTGATCCGGGAGGGCAACGATAGTCGCCCGTTGGTACCGATGGCCAAGGCCTCCCAGGCGGCGCAGGAGCACCTGGAGGTCGGCCGATCCTGCCATTCCGGCGGCGAGCAGTTCCTGGCTGGCGAGGAGGCCGGCATCATGGCGTATGCCCCCCCTCAAGCAGGCCATCGACGTGCCGGGAGCTTGGCGCCTGATATCGCTACTGGCCCGAGCGGACTTTTGTCCGCTTTCGGGAGGCGGGCAACGGCCCGACGGTAAACGCCCGGAGCAGGTCGGGGCGCTTTTTCAAGCCGCTTCAGCGTGTTTTCACGCCGTCTGATCGAGCAGGGTTTCTTTCTGAAAGGTTCAGAACAGGTCGATCGGCGGTGCGGACTCTTTCGCCAGGCTGCCCGGGCTGGTGGAGTCCTCCTCGCGGGCCATGGGCGGCGGATCTTCGTTCTTGAACAGCTCGAAGAAGGCGCCGGGGGTACCGGGCGAGGCGATGCGTCCGCTGCTGGGATTGATCCGCAGGGTCAGCAGCCCTTCGGGTTCGGCCTGCAGATGGGGTGGTTTGTCCTTCAGGGCGGTGCCCATGAAACTCATCCAGATCGGCAGGGCCACGGTGTTGCCGTATTCGTGGCTGCCCAGACTGTCCGGCTGGTCGAAGCCGGCCCAGACGGTGGTGACGTAGTCGGCGTTGTAGCCGGAGAACCAGCTGTCCTTGGATTCGTTGGTGGTTCCGGTCTTGCCGGCCAAGTCGCTGCGTCCCATCTCCAGGGCGCGGCGAGCGGTGCCGCGCTTGATCACATCCTGCAGCATGCTGGTCATGATGTAGGTGGTGCGGGCATCGACGATGCGCTCGGCGGCTATCGGCGCGGGCGCCTCCGGGGATGGGTTGGCTGGCGCCGGTTTGGCATCGCCCAGGATAGCGCTGCCGGCGGCGCCTGGCGCCGAGTCGCCGGTGGTGGCCTGTCCACCGGTCGCGGCAACGGGCGTCGGCTGTTCCTCGGGTGCGCGGGGCGGGTTGGCCTGGTAGAGGAGTTTTCCGGTGCGGTCTTCGATGCGCTCGATCAGATAGGGCTGGATGCGATAGCCGCCGTTGGCGAAGGTGCTCCAGCCACCGGCGATTTCCAGGGGAGTCAGGTTGGCCGTACCGAGTGCCAGGGACAGGTTGCGCGGCAGGTCCTGCCTGTCGAAGCCGAAGCGCCCAATGTAATTCAGCGTGTAGTCGATGCCGGCACTCTGCAGCAGGCGGATCGACACCATGTTGCGTGATTTGTACAGGGCTTCGCGCATGCGGATCGGGCCGAGGAAGGTGTTGGTGTCGTTCTTGGGGCGCCAGACTGTATCCAGGTACGGGTCGACGAAGACAATGGGCGCGTCGTTGATCAGGCTGGCGGCGGTGAAGCCACGATCCAGGGCTGCGCTATAAATGAAGGGCTTGAAGCTCGAACCGGGCTGTCGTTTGGCTTGGGCGGCGCGATTGTAGTTGCTCTGCTCGAAGGCAAAACCGCCCACCAGCGCGCGGATCGCCCCGCTCCGCGGATCCAGGGAAACCAGGGCGCTCTGTGCCGCGGGGACCTGGCTGAAGACGAGACGGCCGTCCTCCTGGCGCAGGACGCGAATCAGGTCGCCGGTCTTGACCACCTGGCCCGGATGCTGCGGTCTGGGTCCCTGGCTGTCGGAATTGATGAAGGGGCGGGCCCAGCTCATGCTCTCCCAGCTCACCCTTTCTTCGTCGCCGCCGCGCGTCAGGACCTGGATACCGCTGCCCTCGACCCGGGTGACGACGGCGGGCTCGAGGCCGCCGATGGTTCGCCGCTTGTTCAGTTCGTCCAGCCAGGCGTTCCTGTCCGAGCCCGACAGATGGGTCTCGGGGCCGCGATAGCCATGGCGCCGGTCGTAGTCGAGCAGGCCCTGGCGCACGGCGGCGCTGGCCGCTTCCTGCAGGTCGCTGGGAATCGTGGTAGTGACCCGGAAGCCTTCGGTATAGGCGTCGCTGCCGTAGCGGCCGACCAGTTCGGCGCGGGCCATTTCGGCGATGTAGGGCGCGTTCAGCTCCGGGGTCGGTACGTGGTAGCTGGCATCTGCGGGCTCTGCCAGGGCTTGCTGGTAGCGCGCCTCGTCGATGTATCCCAGCTTGTACATGCGCCCGAGAATCCAGTCGCGCCGCTCCTTGCTGCGTGCCGGGTTGGCCAGCGGATTGAAGCGCGACGGGGCTTTCGGCAGGCCGGCGATCATGGCCATCTGGGCCAGGCTTAGCTCGCGGATGGGCTTGCCGTAATAAACCTGGGCTGCCGCCTCGATGCCGTAGGCACGGTTGCCGAGGTAGATCTTGTTGACGTAGAGCTCGAGGATTTCCTCCTTGCTGAGCTCCTGCTCGATCTGCAGGGCGAGAAGGATCTCGTTGGCCTTGCGCGAGAAACTCCGCTCGCTGGTGAGGAAGAAATTCTTCGCCACCTGCATGGTGATGGTGCTGCCTCCGGTCTGAATATGTCCGCTGCTCAATAATTGCGTGGCAGCGCGCATCAGGCTGACAAGGTCGACGCCATAATGGTTGGCAAAATTATCGTCCTCCGCGGTGAGCAGGGCATGGATGAAGTCCGGCGGGATGTCGGCATAGCGGATGGGCGTGCGGCGCATTTCGCCGAACTCCGCAATCAGCTTGTCGTCGCTGCTGTATATCCGCAGGGGGATTTGCAGCTGGATGGTGCGCAGCGATTCGGCCGACGGGAGGCTGGGGCTCAGGTAGAGGAAAGCTCCGCTCAGGCCGAGCAGCAGGCTGCTGAAAATGGCGACGAAGGTCCAGCCGAAGAATCTAAGCAAACGCATCAAGGCCGCGGGGTTTCCAGATGAAAGAGAGACGGAATTTCAGGCGAGGCGAAAAGCGGAAAGCCGGTCACATTATATGCGGTTTTCTTGCCGGATAGCCATTTACGCTTCTGTCAAGCCTGTTATCTAATGCGGCATTACATAAATTGTCCGTAAGTTACGGATACAGCAAGGAAATTGGTTGTGCTAGGGCTCTTCAACAAGAAAGCGGGTTCGTTACTGGGGATCGATATTAGTTCGACCACGGTCAAGCTTATCGAATTGAGTCGTTCGGGTAATCGCTACCGGGTGGAGGCCTACGCCGTCGAACCGCTCCCTGCCAATGCCGTCCTCGAGAAGAGCATCGTCGATCTCGACGGTGTCGGCCAGACCTTGGTCAAGGTGCTGGCCAAGGCCAAGACCGGAACCAAGGCTGCAGCGGTGGCCGTGGCGGGTTCCGTGGTGATTACCAAGACCATCGAGATGGATGCCGGACTTTCCGTGGACGAAATGGAAACCCAGTTGAAGCTCGAGGCCGACCAGTACATTCCTTATCCCCTTGATGAGGTGGCGATCGACTTCGAGGTTCTGGGGCCGCTGCCGCGCAGTCCCGGTCGCGTCGAGGTGCTGCTCGCCGCCTGCCGCAAGGAGAACGTCGAGGCTCGCGAAGCGGTGCTGGCGCTGGCCGGGCTGACAGCCAAGGTCGTCGATGTCGAGGCCTACGCGATGGAGCGCGCCTGCGGACTGCTGATCGATCAGCTGGGCGGTGATCCGGCGGGACTGACCGTGGCGGTCGTCGATATCGGCGCGACCATGATGACGCTCAGCGTATTGCATGATGGCCGTACCCTCTATACCCGCGAGCAGCTGTTCGGCGGCAAGCAGCTCACCGACGAGATCCAGCGCCGCTATGGCCTGTCCATGGCTGAAGCCGGTATGGCCAAGAAAAAGGGCGGACTTCCGGATGGCTACGACAGCGAGGTTTTGCAGCCGTTCAAAGAAGCCGTTGTGCAGCAGGTTTCCCGTTCTCTACAGTTTTTTTTCGCGGCAGGCCAGTACAACCAGGTCGACTACATCCTGTTGGCGGGCGGGACCTCCTCGCTGCCGGGGCTGGACCAGCTGGTCCAGCAGAAGACCGGGACCCGGACGCTGGTCGCCAACCCGTTTGCCGAGATGGCGCTGAGTCCCAAGGTGAATGCCTCGGCACTGGTCAGCGATGCCCCGGCGATGATGGTTGCCTGCGGTCTGGCGATGAGGAGTTTCGATTAGATGGCGCGGATCAACCTTCTACCCTGGCGCGAGCAGCTTCGCGAGGAACGCCGGCAGCGTTTTCTGGTCGCGCTGGGGACGGTGTTGCTGGTTGCCGGTGGCCTGGTTTTCCTCGGCGATCAATACCTGAACGCGAGCATCGATGCGCAGCGTGCGCGCAATGATTTCCTTCGCAAGGAGATCGCTGTGCTAGATACCCGGATCAAGGAGATCAGCGAACTCAAGACCCGTCGCCAGCAGTTGCTGGAGCGGATGAAGATTATTCAGGACCTGCAGGGCAACCGGCCGATCATCGGGCGCGTGTTCGATCAGTTGGTCCGTACCTTACCCGATGGCGTGTATTTCACCTCCTTGAAAATGACTGGCAAGAACATCGCCATCGAGGGCGCCGCCGAATCCAATAACCGTGTCTCGAGCCTGATGCGTAATCTGGACGGCTCGGAATGGCTCGAGGCGCCCAACCTGACGGCCGTGAAGGCGGTGACGGCCGGTGCTTTGGATCAGGCCAACGTATTCCAGCTGACCGTGCAGCAGGTGCAGCCGGGTGAGGGCGGGGACAAGGGTGAGGGAGCGAAGAAAGAGGGCGCGAAGAAAGAAGGGGGGGCAGGATTGCCTGTTGCTGGCGGATCGACGCAGTCCGTTCGGGATGATGCGCAAAAGAAAGGAGGAAAGCGGAAATGAATCTGTCCGAGTCCTTGGAAAGTTTGCGCAAGATCGATCTGGCCGACCTGGATCTGAACAACCTGGGGTCGTGGCCGGCCCCGGTGAAAGCCATCACCGGCCTGCTGCTGCTGATTGCGGTCCTGGCGCTGGGTTACAACTTCCACCTCAAGGATCTGCAGGAGCAACTCGATCGGGAGCGTGGCGAAGAGGGTACCCTGAAGCAGCAGTTTGCCGCCAAGGCCTCCCAGGCGGCGAACCTGGAGGCCTACCGGCAGCAGATGGCGGAGATGGAGACCTCCTTCGGTGTCCTGTTGCGGCAGTTGCCGAGCGATACCGAGGTGCCGGGACTGCTCGAGGATATCACCCGTACCGGACTGGGCAGCGGGCTGGAGTTCGAGGAAATCAAACTTCTCGCGGAAGTTGTTCAGCAGTTTTATATCGAATTGCCGATTCAGATATCCGTGGTGGGCAACTATCACGATCTGGCCACGTTTGCCAGTGGCGTCGCCAGTCTTCCGCGAATAGTCACGCTGCATGATTTCGAAATAAAACCCGCGGCAGCGGGAAGCAATACGAAGTTGCGCATGAAAGTTCTGGCCAAGACTTACCGCTATAACGACAAGGGACTGCATAAATGAGGGGTTCCCGCCTGGTTTGCATTGTGGCCCTTGTCGGACTTTCCGGCTGCGATGTCGGCAATGAGTTTCAGGATTTGCAGGCTTATATGGACGAAGTTCGTGCGCGGCCCAAGGGCGCGATCGAGCCGCTACCGACGTTTCAGCCCTACGAGGCCTTTGCTTACAGTGCGGCGGCCATGCGCAGCCCGTTCCAGCCGCCGGTGAAAATCGATTTGGCCATTCAGCAGGGGGGCTCGAAGGACATCCGGCCGGATGAGGGACGGGTCAAGCAGTATCTCGAGGGGTTCAACATCGAAGTCTTCGAGATGGTCGGCACGCTCTCCAACGGGGCGGGTATGCAGGCTCTGGTGCGCGGGGCGGGCGGCGTTCATCGGGTGAAGGTGGGCGACTATCTGGGGCGCAACCATGGCCGCATCGTCAGGATCAATGAGGCCGCCGTCGATGTCGTGGAGATTGTTCCAGATGGCGAGGGTGGCTGGCTGGAGCGCCCGCGCAGCCTCACGTTGAAGGAGCGCTCGTGATGGGCGGGTCCAGCATGAAGAAAAATTCCCGGTCGGCATTACGGAACCAGTCAATGAACAGCACCCCTTCGCGTCTTGGTATTTCAGTCCTGGCTGCTCTGCTGTCGCCGGAGTTATCGGCAGCCGATCTCAAGGCCCTGGACGTGGCCGCCCTGCCTGGCGATCGGGTCGAGCTCAAGTTGTCGTTCGACGAGCCCGTACCGGCGCCGCGTGGCTACACCATCGAGCAACCGGCGCGCATCGCTCTGGACCTACCCGGCGTGGCCAACAAGCTGGGAACCAAGCATCGCGAGCTGGGGGTCGGCAACGCCCGCAGCGTCACCCTGGTCGAGGCGAGCGGCCGTACCCGGATGATCGTCAATCTGGCCGCCCTGTCGCCCTACAGCACGCGTGCCGAGGGCAACCACCTCTATGTCGTGCTTGGCGAGTCGGCCGTTGCGCCCCAGCAGGCCCGCACTGCGCTGCCGCCTGTCGCTGCGGCGACACCGGCCCCGCTGGTCAAGTCCTACGCGCCGGCAGGCAAGGCCATCCAGGGAATCGACTTCCAGCGCGGCGCGCAGGGCGAGGGCAACGTGGTCATCGACCTGTCGAGTCCGGGCATGAACCCCGATGTCCAGGAGCAGGGCGGCAAGATCCGCCTGGATTTCCCGGGTGCGCAGTTGCCGGAGTCCCTGCGAGCGCGCCTGGACGTCAAGGATTTTGCCACGCCTGTGCAGTTCGTGAGTGCCTCGAGCCAGGGAGGCAAGGCCAGCATCCTCATCGAGCCGTCCGGCCTGTTCGACTATCTGGTCTACCAAGCCGACAATCGCCTGACCGTCAGTGTCAAGCCGCTGACCCAGGAAAGTGTCGCCAAGCGCAATGCCGATCGTTTCGCCTACAGCGGCGAGAAGCTGTCGCTGAACTTCCAGGATATCGATGTCCGCTCGGTGCTGCAGCTGATCGCCGACTTCACCAACCTCAACCTGGTGGCCAGCGACACCGTGCAGGGCAATATCACCCTGCGTCTGCAGAATGTGCCTTGGGACCAGGCGCTTGACCTGGTGCTCAAGACCAAGGGGCTGGACAAGCGCAAGGTCGGCAATGTCTTGCTGGTGGCGCCGGCCGACGAGATCGCGGCGCGCGAGCGTCAGGAGCTGGAGGCGCAACAGCAGATCGCCGAGCTGGCGCCCCTGCGCCGCGAGCTGGTCCAAGTGAACTACGCCAAGGCGGCGGACATCGCCAAGCTGTTCCAGTCGGTCACCAGTGCCGAGGAGGCCGAGGATCAGCGCGGCTCCATCACGGTCGACGAGCGGACCAACAACATCATCGCTTACCAGACCCAGGAGCGTCTGGACGAGCTGCGGCGAATCGTCGCCCAGTTGGACATCCCGGTGCGCCAGGTGATGATCGAGGCACGCATCGTCGAGGCTGTCGTCGGCTACGACAAGAGCCTGGGCGTGCGCTGGGGCGGGGCTGTTACCAGTGGCAATGCGGCGCTCTATGGCCTGGACGACAACGGCGACGAGGCCGGTAATACCGGCGATGATCTCTCGGCGAATACCCCTTTCGTCGATCTGGGGGCCACGGATGCGACGTCCGGCTTCGGTCTCGCCGTGGTGACGAACAACCTGCTGCTGGATCTGGAGTTGTCGGCGATGGAGAAGACCGGCAACGGCGAGGTCATCTCGCAACCCAAAGTGCTGACCTCGGACAAGGAAACGGCGAAGATCTTGACGGGGACCGAGATCCCCTACCAAAGCCAGACCTCCAGCGGGGCAACCGACGTCTCCTGGAAGGATGCGGCCCTGTCTTTGGAGGTCACGCCGCAGATCACGCCCGACAATCGGATCATCATGGCCGTCAAGGTGAACAAGGATGAGCCCGACTATACCAATGCGGTGAACGGCGAGCCGCCGATCAAGAAGAACGCGGTCAATGCCAAGGTGCTGATCGGCGACGGCGAAACCATCGTGATCGGCGGGGTCTTCTCCAATAGCCAGAGCAAGTCCGTGGAGAAGGTGCCCTTCCTCGGCGACCTGCCGTTCATCGGTCGCTTTTTCCGCAGCGATACGGTCACCGACAGCAAATCCGAGCTGCTTGTTTTCCTGACTCCGCGTATCCTTAACAACCAGGCTATTGCGGTGAGTCGTTGAGTCAGTGCGAAATGTGATCCTCGTGGGCCCGATGGGCTCGGGCAAGAGCACCATCGGGCGTTTGCTTGCCAAAGAATTGCGGTTGACGTTCAAGGATTCCGACAAGGAAATCGAGCAGCGCACCGGCGCCGACATTCCCTGGATCTTCGATGTGGAAGGGGAGGCGGGGTTTCGCGAGCGCGAGCAGGCGATGATTGGGGAACTTTGCACGGACGACGGCATCGTACTCGCCACGGGTGGCGGTGCCGTGCTGCGGCTCGAGAATCGCACCGCCTTGCGCTCGGGGGGGCGGGTCGTCTACCTGCATGCCTCGGTTGCCCAGCAGCTGGAGCGCACGTCCCGCGACCGCAATCGCCCGCTGCTGCGTGCTGCCGATCCGGGGCAGGTACTCAGCGACCTGATGGTCATTCGTGACCCTCTGTACCGGGAGGTCGCCGATCTGGTGGTGGAAACCGACGAGCGTCCGCCGCGCATGGTCGTGGAAGAAATTCTCGATCGCCTGCACATGCTGCCGCCTCGTTAAAGCCGGACGCAACTGCGCTATCCTAGCGCCCTTTCCAATCCGGGGGCTTTCATGCAGACGTTACAGGTTGATCTCGGCGAGCGCAGTTATCCCATCTATATCGGGGCCGACCTGCTGGGCAGGACGGAGTGCATCGCTCCGCATCTGGCCGGTCGCCAGGTGGCGGTGGTCACCAACGAGACTGTGGCTCCGCTCTATCTGGAAAAGCTGACCCGGACGCTGTCCGGCTGTGAGTTGACCACCATCGTGCTGCCGGATGGCGAGTCCTTCAAGAACTGGGAAACCCTGCAGAGGATTTTCGACGGCCTGCTCGCGGCGCGGCACGACCGGCGTACCACGCTCATTGCCCTAGGCGGCGGCGTGATCGGCGACATGGCCGGGTTTGCCGCTGCCTGTTATCAGCGCGGGGTCGACTTCATCCAGGTGCCGACTACCTTGCTGTCCCAGGTGGATTCCTCGGTGGGGGGCAAGACCGGGATCAACCACCCGCTGGGCAAGAACATGATCGGTGCCTTCTATCAACCGAAGGCCGTGGTGATCGACACCTCCACCCTGGCGACCCTGCCGGCGCGGGAGCTGTCCGCCGGCCTGGCCGAGGTGATCAAGTACGGCCTGATCTGCGACGAGCCTTTCCTGGGCTGGCTGGAGGCGCACATGGAGGCGCTTCGCGCCCTGGATACGGCGCTCCTGACCGAGGCCATCGCCCGCTCCTGCGCGGCCAAGGCGCGGGTGGTCGGTGCCGACGAGCGCGAGTCGGGGGTTCGTGCCACCTTGAACCTGGGGCACACCTTCGGTCATGCCATCGAAACCCACATGGGCTACGGTTCCTGGTTGCATGGCGAAGCCGTGGCCGCGGGCACCGTCATGGCCCTGGAGATGTCCCGGCGCCTGGGCTGGATCGACGAGGCGGGGCGCGATCGGGGCATCCGCCTGCTGCTGCGGGCGGGGCTGCCCGTGGTGCCGCCGGTGGAAATGAGCACGGACGATTTCCTCCGGCACATGGCCGTCGACAAGAAGGTGCTGGGCGGCCAGCTGCGGCTGGTGCTGCTCCGGCGCCTGGGCGAGGCGGTGGTGACCGGGGACTTCCCGCGCGAGGCCTTGCAGGCCACCCTGGATACCGACTACCGGATGCTGATGGAACAGACCAGTCACTGAGAAAGCCATGACCAGTTTGCACGCAGATGAAGCGCTCCTGACCTACTACCAATTCAGCCACGACCCCTTTGCGCCGCGGACGCCGGGCTTCAAGTTCTTCCCGGCACAGCGCAAGCAGGTGCTGGGTCAGTTGCATCACCTTGCCCGCTACAGTCGGTTGCTACTGGTGGTCAGTGGGCCGCTGGGCAGTGGCAAAACGCTTCTGCGCCAGGCCTTGGTGGCCAGTAGCAACAAGCAGGCGGTGCTGTGCGTCGTGGTTTCCGCGCGGGCTTCGGCGCGGGTCGATGGCTTGCTGCGGCAGATCGCCCTTGGGCTCGGTTTGGAGCATGCGGACGAGCGATCGATCCTGTCGCGGGTGGAGCAACTGGTCGCCGCGGGCCAGGAGGTTTACCTGCTGGTGGACGATGCGGAGTTGCTGGAAACGACAGCCCTCGATGCACTGCTGGCCCTGGCGGCGGGGACGGTGGTGGCGCGGCCGCGCGTGTTCCTGTTCGGCGAGCCGGAGCTGGTGACGCGTCTGCAGTCCCTGGCCGGCGGCGAGGAGCGCTTCCATGTGCTGCGCCTGAATCCCTATGCGCTGGACGACACGCGCGAATACCTGGCGCAGCGCCTGGAGGGGGCGGGGAGCGATATCGGGCTGTTCAGCGACGAGCAGGTCGAGGCGATTCACCGCGACTCCGGCGGTTGGCCGGGGGAAATCAACCGGTTTGCCCGTGAGCTGCTGCACGAAGAGATGCAGTTCGGGCATGAAGAGGGCGATGAAGATACGCCCGGCTGGGCCTTGCCGAAGAAGCATCTGCTGGCCTTGGCTGCGGTTGTCCTGGCAGTCGTGGCGGCCTGGTTCATCCGCGGTGGATCGGAAGGCGAGCCCCCGGCGGTTGCATTGCAGCCGCCATCAGAAGGGTCGAGCGCTCCGGTCGCCGAGCCTGCGAGCGAGAGCCGGCCGGTGCTGCGCGAGCCCTTGGCCCAGGCGGCGAGCGAGGCGGACGTCGAGGATATCGGGGTGGCCGGCTCGGCGGCGGTCTTGGCCGCCACTTCCGCGGCTGCATTGGCACCAGCCAATTCGCCTGCACCGGTCAAGCTGGCAGCGCATGCGCCGAGGGTGGACTCCCGGGCGCCTGCGGCGGTACAGCCGCCTCCGCCACCTCCTCAGTCCAGGTCTGTCACTCTCCCGCCGCCGGTCGCTGCAAGGTCGGTCGAGATACCTGGGCCGGCTCCGGCTCCGCGGGTGGCCGCCAAGCCCGTACCGGCCCCGGCGATTGCCGCCCCTGCCACGCAGACAGTCGCGAAGCTGGCACCGGCGGCATCGGTCTCCCAGGCGGCTCCGAAACCGGCCCCTCAGCCGGCACCTGTCCCCCAGGCGACCCCGAAACCGGCCCCTCAGCCGGCGCCTGTCCCCCAGGCAGCTCCGAAACCGGCCCCCCAGCCGGCACCTGCCCCCCAAGCGGCCCCGAAACCGGTACCTCAGCCGGCGCCTGTCTCCCAGGCAGCTCCGAAACCGGCACCCCAGCCGACACCTGCCCCCCAAGCGGCCCCGAAACCGGTACCTCAGCCGGCGCCTGCCTCCCAGGCGGCGCCGAAACCAGCGCCTCAATCGGCGCCTGTCCCTCAGTCGGCTGCTTCGCGCTATACCCTGCAGGTGCTCGGTACGCGTTCGGAGAGCAGTGCGCAATCCTTCGTGCGCGCCCAGGGGGCGGGCTACCGCTACTTCCGGAAGCTGCATCAGGGGCAGCCGCTGTTCGTGGTCACCTACGGCAGTTTCGCCAGCCGCGACGAGGCGCAGGCAGCGATCCAGAGCCTGCCGGCATCGGTGCAGGCCAGCAAGCCCTGGCCGCGTACTTTGGCCAGCGTTCAGCAGGAGGCCGGGTCGCGTTGATATCGCTCTAACACGACAGGTTCGATTTATCTTTCAAGATCGCGACACCCTGCTACGAGAAAACGACTCGGGCGTTTGTGGTGTGGGGGCGGGTATGCGACAATGGCCGCCCTTTTTGCCTGTTCGATGCCGGGAGCGATCCCGGTTGCGTGGGCAAGCACGTTTGAAAGCAAAGAATCTGCCCGGTGAGAGTGTCTATGAAAGCAGGTCTGTACCATCCTGAAGAATTCAAGGATAACTGCGGCTTCGGTCTGATTGCCCACATGCATGGCGAGGCGAGTCATCACCTGCTGCAAACCGCCATTGAAGCGCTGACCTGCATGACCCACCGCGGCGGCATCAACGCCGACGGCAAGACCGGCGACGGTTGCGGCCTGCTGATGCAGAAGCCGGACGCCTTCCTGCGCGCCAAGGCGCAGGAGCACTTCGGCGCCGAGCTGCCCGGGCAGTACGCGGTCGGCATGATCTTCCTCGGCCAGGATGCCGGCAAGGCCGATGCGGCCCGTGCCCGGCTGAGCGACGAGATCGTCGCGCAGGGCCTGACCCTGGTGGGCTGGCGCCAGGTGCCGGTGGACACCTCGGTGCTTGGCCGCCTGGCCTTGGAGCGCCTGCCGCGCATCGAACAGGTGTTCGTCGCCGGCGACGGCCTTTCCGACCAGGACTTCGCCATCAAGCTGTTCTTTGCCCGCCGCCGCGCCGAAGTGGCGCTCGCCGCCGACCCTGACTTCTACGTCTGCAGCCTGTCGCACAAGGACATCGTCTACAAGGGCCTGATGATGCCCGCCGACCTGGCGCGCTTCTATCCGGATCTGGGCGACGAGCGCCTGGCTACGGCGATCTGCGTGTTCCACCAGCGCTTCTCCACCAATACCCTGCCGAAATGGCCGCTGGCCCAGCCGTTCCGCTTCCTCGCCCACAACGGCGAGATCAACACCATCACCGGCAACCGCAACTGGGCCCAGGCGCGCCGCCTGAAGTTCGCCAACGAACTGCTGCCCGACCTGGAAAGCCTGGCACCGCTGGTCAACCGCACCGGCTCCGACTCCTCGAGCATGGATAACATGCTCGAACTGCTGGTCGCCGGCGGCATGGATCTGTTCCGCGGCGTGCGGATGATCATTCCGCCGGCCTGGCAGAACGTCGAGACCATGGACGCCGACCTGCGCGCCTTCTACGAATACAACTCCATGCACATGGAGCCCTGGGACGGTCCGGCCGGCGTGGTGCTGACCGACGGCCGCTACGCGGTCTGCCTGCTCGACCGCAACGGCCTGCGCCCGGCGCGCTGGGTCACCACCAAGAACGGCTACATCACCCTGGCCTCGGAAATCGGCGTCTGGGACTACACGCCGGAGGACGTCATCGCCAAGGGCCGGGTCGGCCCGGGACAGATCCTCGCCGTGGACACCGAGACTGGCGAGATCCTGCATACCGACGACATCGACAACCGCCTGAAGTCGCGTCACCCCTACAAGAAGTGGCTGCGCCAGAACGCCCTGCGTATCCAGGCCCACCTGGACGAGAGCGAGGGCACCTCGTCCTACGACGCCGACCAGCTCAAGCAGTACATGAAGATGTTCCAGGTCACCTTCGAGGAGCGCGACCAGGTGCTGCGTCCGCTCGCCGAACAGGGCCAGGAGGCGGTCGGCTCGATGGGCGACGACACCCCGATGGCGGTGCTGTCCAAGCGCGTGCGCTCGACCTACGACTACTTCCGCCAGCAGTTCGCCCAGGTCACCAACCCGCCGATCGACCCGCTGCGCGAATCCATCGTCATGTCCCTGGAGACCTGCCTGGGTGCCGAGCGCAATGTCTTCGAGGAAACCGCCGAACACGCCAATCGGGCGATCCTGACCACGCCGGTGATCTCCCCCGCCAAGTGGCACAGCCTCATGAGCCTCGAGCGTGCCGGCTTCGAGCGGCATTTCATCGACCTCAACTACGAGGAGTCGTTCGGCCTCGAGGCGGCGGTGCGCAACATCGCCGACCAGGCCGAGGAAGCGGTGCGTGCCGGCAAGGTGCTGCTGGTGCTCTCCGACCGCCACATCGCCCCCGGCAAGCTGCCGGCGCATGCCTCCCTGGCCGTCGGTGCGGTGCACCACCGCCTGGTCGAGAAGGGGCTGCGCTGCGACTGCAACATCCTGGTGGAAACCGCCACTGCCCGCGATCCGCACCACTTCGCCGTGCTGCTGGGCTTCGGCGCCACCGCGATCTTCCCGTTCCTCGCCTACGAGGTGCTGGCCGACCTGATCCGTACCGGCGAAGTGCTGGGCGATCTGGACGACGTGTTCAAGTACTACCGCAAGGGGATCTCCAAGGGCCTCCTGAAGATCCTCTCGAAGATGGGGATTTCCACCGTGGCCTCCTACCGCGGCGCCCAACTGTTCGAAGCGGTCGGCCTGGCCGACGAGGTGGTCGGCCTGAGCTTTTGCGGCGTCGCCTCGCGGATCAAGGGCGCGCGCTTCGTCGATCTCGAGGCCGAGCAGAAGCTCCTGGCCGCCGAGGCCTGGAGCAAGCGCAAGGCGATCCAGCAGGGCGGCCTGCTCAAGTTCGTCTACGGCGGCGAATACCACGCCTACAACCCGGACGTGGTGAGCACCCTACAGGCCGCCGTGCAACAGGGCGACTACGCCAAGTTCAAGGAATACAGCGCGCTGGTCGACCAGCGTCCGGTGTCGATGCTGCGCGACCTCCTGAAAGTCAAGGAAGCCGCCCAGCCGCTGGCGCTGGATGACGTCGAGCCGCTGGAGGCGGTCCTCAAGCGCTTCGATTCCGCCGGCATCTCCCTCGGCGCGCTGTCGCCGGAGGCCCACGAGGCGCTGGCCGAGGCGATGAACCGTCTGGGCGCGCGCTCCAACTCCGGCGAGGGCGGCGAGGACCCGGCGCGCTACGGCACCAATCGCAGCTCGAAGATCAAGCAGGTCGCCACCGGCCGCTTCGGCGTGACCCCGGAGTACCTGGTCAACGCCGAGGTGCTGCAGATCAAGGTGGCCCAGGGCGCCAAGCCCGGCGAGGGCGGCCAGCTGCCGGGCGGCAAGGTCAACGGCCTGATCGCCCGCCTGCGCTACGCGGTGCCCGGCGTGACCCTGATCTCGCCGCCGCCGCACCACGACATCTATTCCATCGAGGATCTGGCGCAGCTGATCTACGACCTCAAGCAGGTCAACCCGCAGGCGCTGGTGTCGGTGAAGCTGGTCGCCGAGCCGGGCGTCGGCACCATCGCCGCCGGCGTGGCCAAGGCCTATGCCGACCTGATCACCATCTCCGGCTACGACGGCGGCACCGGCGCATCGCCCTTGACCTCGATCCGCTACGCCGGCAGCCCCTGGGAGCTGGGCCTGGCCGAGGCGCACCAGACCCTGCGCGGCAACGACCTGCGCGGCAAGGTACGGGTGCAGACCGACGGCGGCCTGAAGACCGGCCTCGACGTGATCAAGGCGGCGATCCTCGGCGCCGAGAGCTTCGGCTTCGGCACCGCGCCGATGATCGCCCTGGGTTGCAAGTACCTGCGCATCTGCCACCTGAACAACTGCGCCACCGGCGTGGCCACCCAGAACGACAAGCTGCGCCAGGAGCATTTCATCGGCACCGTGGACATGGTGGTGAACTTCTTCACCTATGTCGCCCTGGAAACCCGCGAGTGGCTGGCCCGCCTCGGCGTGCGCAGCCTCGGCGAACTGATCGGCCGCACCGACCTGCTCGAGGTGCTGCCGGGCGAGACCGCCAAGCAGGCTCACCTGGACCTGACCCCGCTGCTCGGCAGCGATCACGTCCCGGCCGACAAGCCGCAGTTCTGCGAGGTGGAGAAGAACCCGCCGTTCGACCCCGGCTTGCTGGCCGAGAAGATGGTCGAGCTGGCCCTGCCGGCGATCGAGGCCAAGAGCGGCGGCGAGTTCGCGCTGGAGATCTGCAACTGCGACCGCTCGATCGGCGCCCGGGTCTCCGGCGAGATCGCCAAGGCCCACGGCAACCAGGGCATGGTCGCGGCGCCTGTGACCTTCCGCTTCAAGGGCACCGCGGGGCAGAGCTTCGGCGTGTGGAACGCCGGCGGCCTGAACCTGTACCTGGAAGGCGACGCCAACGACTACGTGGGCAAGGGCATGACCGGCGGCAAGCTGGTGGTCACTCCGCCCAAGGGGAGTACCTTCAAGAGCCAGGAGTCGGCGATCCTCGGCAACACCTGCCTGTACGGCGCCACCGGCGGCAAGCTGTTCGCCGCCGGCACCGCCGGCGAGCGCTTCGGGGTGCGCAACTCCGGCGCCCACACCGTGGTGGAGGGCACCGGCGACCACTGCTGCGAATACATGACCGGCGGCTTCGTCTGCGTGCTGGGCAAGACCGGCTACAACTTCGGGTCCGGCATGACCGGCGGCTTCGCCTATGTGCTCGACCTGGACAACGGCTTCGTCGACCGGGTGAACCACGAGCTGGTGGAAATGCAGCGCATCAGCGGGGAGTCCATGGAGGCCCATCGCAGCCACCTGCAGGAAGTGCTGGCCGAGTACGTGGCCGAGACCGGCAGCCAGTGGGGCGCCCACCTGCTGGAGAACCTGGACGACTACCTGCGTATGTTCTGGCTGGTCAAGCCGAAGGCGGCAAGCCTGAAATCGCTGCTCTCCAGCACCCGGGCCAATCCGCAGTAAGCAGCTTCGGCCGCAGCCTCGCGCACGGCGCGAGGCTTGCCGGCTCATCCTGATGTGTCTTGCAGCTGCAGCTTGAGGCTCGCCGCTGCTGTATAGAGGTTTTGAAATGACTGAACGTCTGAACAACGATTTCCAGTTCATCGAAGTCGGGCGCAAGGATCCGAAGAAGAAGCTGCTGCGTCAGCGCAAGAAGGAATTCGTCGAGATCTACGACCTGTTCAAGCCGCAGCAGGCCCAGGAGCAGGCGCATCGCTGCCTCGGCTGCGGCAACCCCTACTGCGAGTGGAAGTGCCCGGTGCACAACTTCGTCCCGAACTGGCTGAAGCTGGTGTCCGAAGGCAACATCCTCGCCGCCGCCGAACTGTCGCACCAGACCAACACCCTGCCGGAGGTCTGCGGCCGGGTCTGCCCGCAGGACCGCCTCTGCGAGGGCGCCTGCACCCTGAACGACGGCTTCGGCGCGGTGACCATCGGCTCGGTGGAGAAGTACATCACCGACACCGCCTTCGCCATGGGCTGGCGCCCCGACATGTCCAAGGTCACCCCGACCGGCAAGCGCGTCGCGGTGATCGGCGCCGGTCCCGCCGGCCTCGGCTGTGCCGACGTGCTGGTGCGCAACGGCGTGACCCCGGTGGTGTTCGACCGTAACCCGGAAATCGGCGGCCTGCTGACCTTCGGCATCCCCGAGTTCAAGCTGGAAAAGAGCGTGCTGAGCCGCCGCCGCGAGGTGTTCTCCGGCATGGGCGTCGAGTTCCGTCTGAACACCGAGGTGGGCAAGGACGTGACCCTGCAGCAGCTGCTCGACGAGTTCGACGCCGTGTTCATGGGCATGGGCACCTACACCTACATGAAGGGCGGCTTCCCCGGCGAGGATCTGCCGGGCGTCCACGACGCGCTGGACTTCCTGATCGCCAGCGTCAACCGCAACCTCGGTTTCGAGAAGTCCGCCGAGGACTTCGTCGACATGAAGGGCAAGAAGGTGGTGGTGCTGGGCGGCGGCGACACCGCCATGGACTGCAACCGCACCTCGATCCGCCAGGGCGCCAAGAGCGTCACCTGCGCCTACCGCCGCGACGAGGAAAACATGCCGGGCTCGCGCAAGGAGGTGAAGAACGCCAAGGAAGAGGGGGTCAAGTTCCTCTACAACCGCCAGCCCATCGCCATCGTCGGCGAGGACCGGGTGGAAGGCGTCAAGGTGGTCGAGACCCGTCTCGGCGAGCCCGACGCCCGCGGCCGCCGCAGCCCCGAGCCGATCCCCGGCTCCGAGGAAATCCTCCCGGCCGATGCCGTGGTGATCGCCTTCGGTTTCCGCCCGAGCCCGGCGCCCTGGTTCGCGGACTTCCGGATCGAGACCGACAGCCAGGGCCGGGTGGTCGCTCCGGCGCAGGGCCGCTTCAGGCACCAGACCAGCAACCCGAAGGTCTTCGCCGGCGGCGACATGGTGCGCGGTTCCGATCTGGTGGTGACGGCGATCTACGAGGGTCGCCAGGCGGCCGAGGGCATCCTCGACTACCTGGGGCTTTGAGGGCCTGCCGGCAGCCGCCGGCGTCGGATTGCAAGAAGGCACGGCACCCGCCGTGCCTTTTGCTGTGCGCTTTGCGAAAATGCCCGGCACTTTCTCGCCGGAACCTTGCCATGACTGCCCTGAAGAACGACCGCTTCCTCCGCGCCCTGCTCAAGCAGCCCGTCGACGTCACCCCGGTGTGGATGATGCGCCAGGCCGGCCGCTACCTGCCGGAATACCGGGCGACCCGGGCCAAGGCGGGCGACTTCATGAGCCTGTGCATGAACCCCGCGCTGGCCTGCGAGGTGACCCTGCAGCCGCTGGACCGCTATCCGCAGCTGGATGCGGCGATCCTCTTCTCCGACATCCTCACCATCCCCGACGCCATGGGGCAGGGCCTGTACTTCGAGAGCGGCGAGGGGCCGCGCTTTCGCAAGGTGGTTTCCAGCCTGGCGGACGTCGAGGCCCTGCCGGTGCCCGATCCCGAGCAGGATCTGGGCTACGTGATGGAGGCGGTGCGCACCATCCGCCGCGAGCTGAACGGCCGGGTGCCGCTGATCGGCTTCTCCGGCAGCCCCTGGACCCTGGCCACCTACATGGTCGAAGGCGGCTCGTCCAAGGATTTTCGCAAGTCCAAGGCGATGCTCTACGACAACCCCCAGGCCATGCACCTCCTGCTCGACAAGCTGGCGCAGGCGGTCACCCGCTATCTCAACGGACAGATCCGCGCCGGCGCCCAGGCCGTGCAGATCTTCGACTCCTGGGGCGGCAGCCTGTCGTCGGCGGCCTACCTGGAATTCTCCCTGGCCTATATGCGGAAGATCGTCGACGGCCTGATCCGCGAGCACGAAGGGCGGCGCGTGCCGGTGATCCTCTTCACCAAGGGCGGCGGTCTGTGGCTGGAGGCCATGGCCGAGAGCGGCGCCGAGGCATTGGGCCTGGACTGGACCTGCGACATCGGCAGCGCCCGGGCCCGGGTCGGCGACCGGGTCGCCCTGCAGGGCAACATGGACCCGAGCGTGCTGTATGCCAATCCGGCGGCGATCCGTGCCGAGGTGGCGCGCATTCTCGCCCGCTACGGCGAGGGCACGGGGCACGTGTTCAACCTCGGCCACGGTATCACCCCCGAGGTCGACCCGGCCCATGCCGGCGCCTTCTTCGAGGCGGTGCACGAGTTGTCGGCGCAGTATCACCGCTGAGCCATCTTTCCGTCGGCTGGGAAACGGCCGCAGGCCTTTCCTGCCATCGGTACGCCCAGGTGGAAAAGCGCTGTGCGCGTTTTCCACCCTGCTCGGCCAGAGGGCCTCTCTCAGACGACCGGCTGCTTCGGCGGCAGCCGCGAGAGGTGCAGGGCCACCCCCAGGGCGAGGGCGAGCAGGGCGGCGATGAACAGGCCGACGCCGTTCCAGCCGCCGTGCTGCCAGAAGAAACCGCCCGCCGTGCCGGCCACGCTGGAGCCGACGTAGTAGCTGAACAGGTACAGCGACGAGGCCTGGCCGCGGGCCTGCAGGGCGCGGCGGCCGACCCAGCTGCTGGCCAGCGAGTGGGCGGCGAAGAAGCCGAAGGCGAACAGCAGCATGCCCGCGAGGATCAGTCCCAGCGCGCCGAACAGGGTCAGCAGCAGCCCCGCCAGCATCAGCAGGATCGCCGGCCAGAACACCCGGTGGCGGCCCAGACGGTCGGCCAGCGCGCCGGCCTGGGTCGAGCTGTAGGTGCCTGACAGGTAGACCACCGAGAGCGTGCCGACCAGGCTCATGCTCAGGTCGTAGGGCGGCTCGAGCAGGCGGTAGCCGATGTAGTTGAACAGGGCGACGAAGCTGCCCATCACGAGGAACGCTTCGAGAAACAGCCAGGGCAGGCCGCGGTCGGAGAGGTGCAGGCGCAGCCCGCCGGCCAGGTTGGCGAGGCTCAGCGGCGTCGGGCGAAAGTGCCGCGAGTCCGGCAGCAGGCGCCAGAACAGCAGCGCGGCGAGCAGCGCCAGGCCGCCGAGGACCGCCACCGCCGCCTGCCAGGAGACAAAATCCACCAGCACGCCGCTGATCAGGCGTCCCCCCATGCCGCCCAGGGAGTTGCCGGAGATGTACAGGCCCATGGCCAGGCCCAGATGGCGGGGATCGACCTCCTCGCTGAGGTAGGACATCGCCACCGCCACCAGACCGCTCAGGGCCAGCCCGATGAGCGCGCGCATCAGCAGCAGGGCGTGCCAGCTGGGCATCAGCGGGGTGAGCAGGGTGCACAGCGCCGCCGCACACAGCGCCGCGACCATCACCGGCTTGCGGCCGACGGCGTCGGACAGCGGGCCGGTGAGCAGCAGGCCGACGGCCAGGGTCATGGTCGAGATCGACAGTGCCAGGCTGCTCTGCGCCGCGCTCAGGGCGAAGGCGGCGGAGAACACCGGGAGCATCGGTTGCACGCAGTAGAGCAGGGCGAAGGTGGCGAAGCCGCCGGCGAACAGCGCCCAGTTGGTGCGGCGAAATTGCGCCGTGCCCTTCTCGGTCAGGGGCGCGGCTGGCACAGGATGGGCGACAAGGGTGTTCATCTCGACCTCGGCGGGGGCGATGGCCGGTCGGTTGTCCGGCGGGATGTCGGCCAGCATAGGTGAGGCGATATTTTCATTTCCAATATATTGTTCGACTGGTCTGATATGTATTGCGAATCAATGGGCCCACCGTGGAACTCCGTCACCTGCGTTATTTCATTGCCGTCGCCGAAGAGCTGCACTTCGGTCGTGCCGCCGAACAGCTGGGCATTTCCCAGCCGCCCCTGAGCCAGCAGATCCAGGCGCTGGAGGAGGAGCTCGGTGCGCGCCTGTTCGAGCGTACCAACCGCCGGGTCGCGCTCAGCGCGGTCGGCCGGCTGTTCCTGCCCGAGGCGCGCCAGGTGCTGGTCCAGCTGGAGCAGGCGGTGGATGTCGCCCGGCGTGCCCAGCGCGGCGAGCTGGGCGAGCTGAAGGTCGGCTTCACCGCCTCGGCGCCCTTCACCTCGACCATCCCGCGGGCGATCCGGGCCTTCCGTCAGGCCTGCCCGGACGTACACCTGGATCTGCGCGAGCTGAGCAGCCGCGGCGTCGCCGAGGCAGTCCACGAGGGCCGGCTGCAGGTCGGCATGCTACGTCCGCTGGCGCCCTTGCCGGAGGAGCTGGTAGCGCTGGAGCTGTTCGCCGAGCCGTTGGTGGCGGTTCTGCCGGTCGACCATCCGCTGGCAGGTGGTCGCGAGGTGGGGGTGCGCCTGGCCGTGCTGGGCGAGGAGCCCTTCGTGTTCTTCCCGCGCACCTTCGGTACCGGGCTCTACGACCAGCTGCTCGGTCTGGCGCGGGCCGCCGGCTTCAGCCCCCGAATCGTCCAGGAGGCCAGCGAGGCCATGACCCTGATCGGGCTGGTCGCCACCGGTCTGGGCGTCACCGTGCTGCCGGCCTCGTTCAGCCGCATGCGCATCGACGGCGTGGTCTACCGCACCCTGCTCGATCCCGGCGCCAGCACCGCGGTGTGGCTGGTGCGCCGGCGGGACGAAGCCTCGCCGCTGGTTCGGCGTTTCGCCGAGCTGATCGAGCGGGAGGTGCGGGAGGCGCAGGCGCTCCGGGAAACCACCAAGGGATAGGCGCACGGCCGTGCCGAAATGGGGTTAAATGCAGGCACTACAGCGAACCGGATGAAAGGAGGCGGCGGCATGCGGCGCGTGGTGTTCAATCAAAAGGGCGGCGTCGGCAAGTCGAGCATCGCCTGCAATCTGGCCGCGGTGAGCGCCGCGCAGGGCTATCGCACCCTGCTGGTCGACCTCGACAGCCAGGCCAACTCCACCCACTACCTCAGCGGCCTCTGCGGCGAGGCCATTCCGCTGGGCATCGCCGATTTCTTCAAGCAGGTTCTCGCCGGCAGCGTGGGCAAGCGACCGCAGGTCAAGGTGACCGCGACGCCCTTCGCCAACCTCGATCTGGTCACTGCCTCGGCCGAGCTGGCCGACCTGCAGCCCAAGCTGGAGGCCAAGCACAAGATCACCCGGCTGCGCAAACTGCTCGGCGAGCTGGCCGAGGATTACGAGCGAATCTACCTGGATACCCCGCCGGCCCTGAATTTCTATACGGTTTCGGCGCTGATCGCCGCCGACCGCGTGCTGATTCCCTTCGACTGCGACAGCTTCTCGCGCCAGGCGCTGTACGGCCTGCTCGCCGAGATCGACGAGCTGCGCGCGGACCACAACGAGGATCTGGAGGTCGAGGGCATCGTGGTCAACCAGTTCCTGCCGCACGCGGCGCTGCCGCAGCGGATGCTGGAGGAACTGGTCGCCGAAAAGCTGCCGGTACTGCCGGTGTACCTCGGCAGTTCGGTGAGGATGCGCGAGTCGCATCAGCTCTGCATGCCGCTGATTCATCTCGACCCGCGGCACAAGCTGACCCGCCAGTTCGTCGAGCTGCACGACCTGCTGGAAGCGGCCGGCTGATCAGCGCATCACCAGCAGGTCGCAGGGCGGATTGTCCAGGTAGTGGCGGGTCAGACTGCCGAGCAGCCGCTCGCTCAGGGCATCGCGGCTGTGCCCGCCGAGGGCGAGCAATTGCGGGCGCCGGCTGGCGAGCGCCGCCTCCAGGCAATCGTGGCGCTCGCCGCTCTGGAAGCCGTGGCTGAACTGCACGGCGCGCGGCGGCAGGGCGGTGAATTCGCTGCCGATGAAGCGTTCGAAGAGCGACTGCTGGAAGGCGCGCTCGTCCGGGTTGTCCTCGGCGTGAATGCCGGCGACCTCCTGGACGTGCAGGGCATGCAGCTGCGCGCCGGGCGGGAGCAGCGGCCAGGCCGCGCGCAGGGCGCGGCTGGCGCAGGGGGAGAAGTCGATGGCGACGAGCGTGCGCTCGTAGGGCGGGGCGGCCGGGTCGACCGCCACCAGCACGGGAATCGGGCAGGCCTCGAGGATGCGCTCCTGGACGCTGCCGGCGAAGCCCGTCGACGGCTGCCGATGGTGGCTGCCGAGCACCAGCAGGTCGCAGTTGCCGAGACTGATGTACTGCAGGATGAGTTCGGCGGGATGGGACCCCACCTCCAGGCGCAGTTGCACATCCTGCACCGGGTGGCCCTGCAGATGGCTGGCCAGGGTCTGTTCCTCGGCGCTGCGCAGCCTGGCCAGCAGCGCCGGAGAGGGCTGGCTGGAGGCCACGTGCAGCAGCGTCAGGCGTGCCCGCAACTGGCCGGCCAACTGGATGGCGCGACACAGGGCGATGTCGGCTTCCGGACTGAGATCGTGGGCGATCAGAATATGCTTGGCCATGGCGTTTCCTCCTGAGGGGGTCCCAGTCTGGCGGCAAGGCCGGGGAGGGGCCTTGACCTGCGACAAAACCCGCCGCAGCCGCCGGTTTGCGGCGGCGCGACCTCAGACGCCCTGCTGGCGCAGCCAGGCGAGCAGCTGCGGCAGCGGCAGGGCGCCGCTCTGGCGGGCGACTTCGCGGCCGTCCCTGAACAGGATCAGGCTGGGAATCGAGCGGATGCCCAACTGCCCGGCCAGCTGCGGCTCGGCCTCGCTGTCCAGCTTGGCCAGGCGCAATCGTCCGCCCAGCTCCCGCGCGGCCTGCTCGAAGATCGGCGCGAAGGCCTTGCACGGCCCGCACCAGTCGGCCCAGACGTCGAGCAGCAGCGGCAGGTCGCCCTTGAGCTGGGCGGCGAAGCCGGCGGCGTCGACGGCGAAGGGCCGGCCGGGCAGCACGGGGCTCTTGCAGCGCCCGCAACGCGGCGCATCGCCCAGGCGTGCGGCGGAGATGCGGTTGAGACCGTGGCAATGTGGGCAGGGAATCAGCAGGGCGTCGGTCATGGCGGGCTCCAGGGGCATTCGTTCCCTATCTGGAGTCGCCGGCGGGGAAATCAAGGGAAGGACCGGGCCCGGTGGGCGAGGGGATGCTTCAGCCCCTGGCCGCCGCCAGCTCCTCCTCATTGAACTGGCGGCTGGTAGCGGGTGCCGGTGCCGCTCGCCTTGAGGCCCGGGTGCTTCAGGCCAGGCCGATATAGATGTTGTAGGCGCTGATCAGGGTGATCAGGCAGCCGACGATGGTCAGCAGGGTTCTGGCCGACAGTTTCTTGCACAGCAAGGCGGCGAACGGGGAGGCGAACAGGCCGCCGAACACCAGGCCGGCGACCAGCATCCAGGTGTCCGGTTGCCCGGCCAGCAGGATGAACGAGGTGGCGCTGGAAATGGTCAGGAAGAACTCGGCGAAGTTGACCGAGCCGATCGTGGTGCGCGGATCGCCGCCGGAGCTGAGCAGGCTGCTGGTGACCACCGGCCCCCAGCCGCCGCCGCCGGCGGCATCGACGAAACCGCCGAACAGGGCCAGCTTGGCCACATGCTTGGGCTCCTGGCGTTGGACCATGTGGCGGTAGGCCTTGCTCAGGATGTACAGGCCCATCAGCAGCAGGTAGGTGGAAATGAACGGCTTGAGCGCCTTGCCATCGAACTGGGTGACCAGCACGGCGCCAAGTACCGCACCGATGATTCCCGGCAGCAGCAGGCGCAGGAACAGCGACTTGTTGACGTTGCCCAGCTTGACGTGGGAAATCCCCGAAAGGCCGGTGGTGAACACCTCGGCGATGTGCACGCTGGCGCTGGCGGCGGCCGGCGAGGCGCCGGTACCGAGCAGGAAGGTGGTGGCGGTGATGCCATAGGCCATGCCCAGCGCGCCATCGATCATCTGTGCGAAGAAGCCGACGGTGACGGCGCTCCAGAAGGTCGGGTTGGCCAGGGTCCGCTCGATGATCTCAAGACCGCTGCTGCCGCCGTTGTCGCCGAAGAACAGGCGCCAGGCGAGGAACAGCAGCAGCCCGGCGAGGATCAGCACGGCTGCCCACATGGCGGCGCGCAGGACCGGGTGGTTGTCCGGGTGCGAGACGAAGTCTTCTATGGGGGGTAATCCCAGCGCCTGGTGCTCCGCGTTGAGCGGGCTCTGGCTGAGATCGAGATCGCGAATTTTCATGCAGTTGCGCCTGACAGTGGTCGGTAGAACAGGCAGAAGTGAAGCCGCCGCAAAGATAAGCGGCTTTTTTTAGAGAGTCTAAGAATGTTTGAGAAGGTTTATATGCCAAACAGGATTAAAGACGGCTGATTGCCTACCTTGTCCAGCGTGCGGCATCCTAGAGTTTCGTGTCACGACTGGCAGGAGGCGTCATGAAAGCACTGGATGACGAAATCGGTCGCCAGCTGGCCCGGGCGATGGCCGCCGGCCAGTTGCGCGCCGGAGCGGGCAAGCCGACAGTGGTCGATGAAGCTTGGCTGCAGACCCCGCCGGGGTTGCGCATGGCCTTCCAGATCATGAAGAGCGCCGGGGTGCCGCCTGCGGAAGTGGAGCTGTTCCGCTGGCGTGCCAGCTTGCGCGCCAGCCTGGCGGTGGCCGACGACGAGGCCACCCGCCTGCGCCTGCAGCGCCAGCTGGCCGAGCTGGAGCAGGACATCGCCTTCCGTCTGGAGGCGCTGCGCAAGTTGGGGCAGGGCTGAGGCCGGGGCGTTCGGGCGGGTTTTCGACATCGATGGGACACTTCGACCGTAAGGGCGCCGGTCAGGACGAACAGCTGATCTCCAGGTGCTTGCCCCATTCCGGCGGGCGTTCGGCGTAGCGCTCCATCCCCGGCTGCTCGTCGAAGGGGCGGGAGAGCACCGCGTGGAGTTCGCGGACCGGGCCGTAGTCGCCCCGTTCCGCCGCCTCGATGGCCTCTTGGGCCAGGTAGTTGCGCAGGATGTACTTCGGGTTGACCGCCTGCATGCGCGCGCGCCGCGCGGCCTCGTCCGGCTCGCCGTCGCGGGCCAGGCGCGCCAGGTGATCCTCGGCCCAGGCGTCGAAGCCGGCCAGGTCGAGGAAGTCCTCGCGCAGGCGCTGCAAGGCGGTCGGTGCCGGGCTGTCGCCCAGTTCGCGGAAGAAGCGGCTGTAGTCCACCGCGCTGCCCTGCATCAGCTGCAGCAGGCGCTGGACCCGTTCGCGGTCTTCCGCCTCCGCGGTGACGAGGCCGAGGCGGCGGCGCATCAGCTCCAGCCAACTGCCGCGAAACAGCGGCAGGAAGCGCTTGAGGCTGTCCAGCAGGGTGTCCTTGTCGACGAACGGCGTCAGCGCCTGGGCCAGCGCGGAGAGGTTCCAGTGGGCGATCGGCACCTGGTTGTCGAAGGCGTAGCGCCCGGTGTCGTCGGAGTGGTTGCAGACGAAGCCCGGATCGAAGTCGTCGAGGAAGGCGTAGGGGCCGAAGTCGAAGGTGATGCCGAGGATCGACATGTTGTCGGTGTTCATCACCCCGTGGCAGAAGCCGTAGGCCTGCCAGCAGGCGAGCAGCGCGGCGGTACGCTCCAGCACCCGGTCGAAGAAGGCGCGGTAGGGATCGGGCTGGGCGAGGCAGTCGGCGAAGTGCTCGGCGATGACGTGGTCCAGCAACTGGCGCAGTGCCTCGGGCTGGCGGCTGTAGTAGAAGAACTCGAAATGGCCGAAGCGCACGTGGCTGGGGGCCAGGCGCAGCAGGGTCGCGGCGCGCTCCTCGGTTTCCCGCCAGACCGGGGTGTCCGAGGCGATCACGCAGAGCGCCCGCGAGCTGGGGACGCCGAGGGCGTGCAGGTGTTCGCTGGCGAGGAATTCGCGAATCGAGCTGCGCAGCACCGCACGGCCGTCGCCCATCCGCGAGTAGGGGGTCTTGCCGGCTCCCTTCAGATGCAGCTCCCAGCGCTCGCCGGCGGCGTTGACCGCCTCGCCGAGCAAGAGGCCGCGACCGTCGCCGAGCTGGGGGTTGTAGAAGCCGAACTGGTGGCCGGAATAGACCATGGCGCGCGGCTCGGCACCGGGCCATGACTGCTGTCCGGCGCAGAACGCGACGAGTTGCGGGTCGTCGGCGGCGGCCGGCTCGAGGTCGAGCAGCGCCAGCGCCGCGGGGCTCGCCACCACCAGCCGCGGCGCCGCGATGGGCAGCGGCGCCACGGCGGTGGAGAAAGTGTCGCCGAGGCGGGCGAAGCGGTTGTCGAGGGTGAGTTCGCTCAGGCGTTTCACGCTGTTCTTCCGGGGCTACCTGGGAGAACCCACCATAACATGCCCGCCTGCCGTCGGCGTCAGGCCTTCTTGCCCGCCTCCGGCGGAGTGCCGGGCTTGACGGCCACGGCGCCGAGGGCGGCCTGGACCTCATCGTTCTCGAGCAGCTGCTCCTGGCCCTTGGCGTTCTTGACGAACACCTCGACCTGGCGGAAGGCGATGTCGATGTGGTTCTCGCGGAACAGCTCGTCGATGCGCCGGTTGATCTCGTCGGTGGCGCGGCCGCGGTCGGCCAGTTCGCGCACGTGGAGGATCAGGTCGTGGTCCAGGGTGCTCTCGCCGAAGGTCTGGAACAGCACCAGCGGCGGCGGTTCGCGCAGGACCCGCGGGTTCTCGTTGGCGGCCTGGTAGAGCAGTTCGCGCACCCGATCCAGGTTCGAGCCGTAGCCGACGCCGACCTTGAGCACCAGGCGGGTGACGGTGTCGGCCAGGGTCCAGTTGGTCAGTTGGCTGGTGATGAAGGTCTTGTTCGGGACGATCACCACCTTGCGGTCGGCGTCGATGATGTGGGTGGCGCGGATGCGGATCTTGCTCACCGAGCCGCTGACGCCGCCGACGGTGACCTGGTCGCCGATGCGCACCGGGCGCTCGAAGAGGATGATCAGGCCGGAGATGAAGTTGGCGATGATCTCCTGCATGCCGAAGCCGATGCCCACCGAGAGAGCGGCGACCAGCCACTGCAGCTTGTCCCAGCTGACCCCGAGGGTGGACAGGGCGCTGACGATGCCGAAGCCGAAGATCACGTAGTTGAGCAGGGTGGTGGTGGCGTAGGCGCTGCCCTGGCCGAGGTTCAGCCGCGACAGGATGAGCATTTCCAGCAGGCCCGGCAGGTTGCGCGCGAGGACCACGGTGAGGGCGGCGATCAGCAGGGCGGCGAGCAGGTCGCGCAGGCTGATCGGCACCAGGCTGGCGGTCGCGCCGCTTCCGCTGGTGAATTCGTAGAGGGTGACGTTGTCCAGGTAGTCGACCACCGTGATCAGGTCGGCCCAGACCCAGTACAGGGCGCCGAGCAGCAGGCCGAACAGGGTCAGGCGGATCAGCCGCAGCGATTGCTGGTTGACCTGTTCGATGTCGAGGTTCGGCTCTTCCACCACCTCGCCGTTCTCGCTGCCGTCCGCCGCGGCGCTCTGCCGCTTGGCCAGGGCGCGCTGGTAGGCCAGGCGGCGTGCCGCCACCGACAGGCCGCGGACCAGGGTGGCTTCCGCGACGACCCAGACCAGCAGGGCGTAGAGGCTTTCGATCAGGCGATCGCCGAGGCGCAGGGCGGTGTAGTAGTAGCCGAGCGCCAGGCCGACGATCAGGCCGATCGGCAACAGGGTGAAGAGGATGCCGACCAGCAGGTTGAGCGGCGAGGCATTCTCCTGGCTCGGGTGGCGCAGCAGGAGCTTGCCGAGCAGCCAGGCCAGCAGCGCGTAGCCGGAGAGCAGCACGAGGACGCCGAGCACGTCGTTGTCCAGGGCACCCGGCTGGTTGCGGGCGAAGCCGATCACCCCGACCAGGGCCAGCACGACCAGGGTGAAGTGGCGGATCTGCCGGCGCAGGAAGGCGACCTGCGGGCGTGGCCAGCCGAAGTGCAGCTCGGCGACGCCGCCCTCGGCGAGCAGCTTGTAGGTGCCGTAGAGCACCAGCCAGGCCAGCGCCATGTCGTTCAGCGCGGCGCCCAGGTAGGGGTTCTGGCCGCGGGCGTCCATCTGCAGGGTGTAGCCGCCGAGGGCGAGGAACAGGGTGCCGGGCAGGGCCAGCAGCAGGTTGAGGAGCAGGGCCTTGGGGGTATGCCGCTGGCTGTCGCGGCGGTAGTGGCCGATGTCCGCGTGCAGCGCGTCGAGCTTGTGGCTGATCGCGCCGCGCTGCCAGACCAGTACGCCGATCAGCAGCAGCAGGGGCAGGAAGATCAGCGGTCGCTGGATCAGTCCGGCGCCCAGGTCCTTGACCAGGGGGCCCCAGGAAATGCTGGCGATCTGCTCCTGGAGGCGCTGCGGCGCGGCCTTCAGCCATTCCAGCCCGAGCGGCTTGTTGCTGGGAATCCAGAACAGCTGCTCTTCGAGGGTGGCGCCGACCTTCCCGGCGGTGTCGAGCAACTGCTTCTGGTTCAGCTGCAGGGTGATCGCTTCGTTGAGCAGGGCGTTGAGTTCGCGGTCGAGGCGTTCGATCAGCCCGCTGCGGCTGTTTGCCAGCTCCAGCAGGCTGCTGCGCAACGCCGGGTCGACCGGAGTTTCCTCCTCCTCGGCCTGCTTGGCCAGCAGACGCTCGACGTAGGCGTCCGGGTCGCTGATCGCGCTGCGCTGCTGGCCGAGTTCGAACTGGTAGAGACGGATGTCGCCGATCTCGTCGGTCAGGCGCTTGTCGATCTGCACGTGGGGCAGGGCGAGCTTCTGCTGGAAGAGGATCTTGGCCAGCAGCAGGCTGCCGCGCAGGACCTCGATTTGCTCCTCCAGGGCCTGTTCGTTCTGGACGAGGTTGTCCAGGGTGTGCTTGGTGTCCAGGTTCTGCCGGGTCAGCGCGTTGAGGCGGTCGGTGGTGCGCAGCAGGGCGTCGGACAGTTTCAGGTTGGTGGCGGTTTCCTTGGCCAGCAGGCTGTCGGAGCCGGCCGCGCTGGCGTCGCGGGAGAGTTCGGCGAAGGTTTCCTCGGACATCGCCATGCGCTTTTCGTTGACCAGCGCCTGCAGGGCGGCGATTTCCTGGGCTTGGCGCTGGATGCGCTCCTGCAGCAGGTCGCGCTGGCTGGCACCCAGCTCCAGCAGCTGGCTGTTGCCGGCGAGTTCCTGGCGGCGCAGCGCGGTCTTGGCTTCGAGGGCGGCCAGTTCGGCCTCCAGCAGGCCGCGGCCTTCCGCGCCAAGGGTCTTGCCGCCCTGCTTGCCGCTCTTGAGCAGGGTGTTGATCTCCAGGATGCGCGCCTGGTTCGCGGCGATTTCCGTCTGCGCCCGCTCCGGGCGGGTCTGCGAGCTGACCAGCAGGCTGTTGGCGTCGTTCAGGGCCTGCTGCCATTCGCTCAACTGGGCGTTGCGGGTGCTCAGCAGGTCCATCAGCCGCGGCAGCGGGGTATGGCCGTTCTGCGGGGCGGCGGGCTTCTGGGGCGCCTCTTTGAGGGCGGCCAGTTCGCGCTGGGCGGCCTTGGTCTGCTGCGGCGCGGCGGCCAGCTGGCGCTTGAGTTCGCTCATCGCCTGCCCGCTCTCCTGGAGGAGATCGAGCTGGGCCAGGGTCTGCTCGAGCTGCTGCTTGACGGCCGCCTGCTCGGCCTCCGGCAGCTTGCGTTCGGCCAGGCTGTCGAGGCTGGCCTGCACGGCCTTGCGGGGGGGCGGTTCGGCGGCCTGGAGGCCGGAAATCTGGAGGCAGAGCGCGAGAAGAAGAACGCTGAACAGGGAACGCGAAACAGTCATGGCGTCTGGGTCTTTCGGCTGAAAAAGGCCCCAGTGTAACAAACGGGCTCTTTTTCGCACCCCTGTCCGACGAACTTGTCTCAGAGGGACAGGCCCGGCCCCGGGCGGTTGTCGTCCTCGGGGAATTTCAGGCCGACCTTGCACACCCGGTCGCCGTCGGTGGCCGCCACGGTCCAGGTCAGGCCGTTCCACTCCGCATGGTCGCCGACCACCGGGTGGCCGCCGATCAGCCCGGCGATGAAGCGACCGAGCGACTGACGGCCGTCGATGCCGTCGAGTTTGAGGCCGTAGAGCGCCGCCAGGGCGGCCAGTTCGGCCTCGCCCTCGAGCACGAAGTCGCCGAAGAAGCGCAGGTCCTGGCCGCGTTGCGGCGGCTGGCTGAACAGCTTGCCGAGGCTCGGCAGATCCTCCTCGTGGCCGATCACGCAGAGCAGGTCGCCGACCTCCAGGCGGGTGCTGCCGGAGGGATGAAGCAGCTGCCGGCCGCGGAACAGCGCGGCGATGCGGGTGCCGTCGGGCATCTTCAGGTCGCGCAGGGCGGCGCCGACGCACCATTTGCTGGCGCTCAGGCGGTAGATGAACAGCTCCCACTGGCTGGTGGGGTGGATCTGCAGGCCGGTCCGCGAGATCGGTGTCGGCGAGGGCGGCACCTCGACTCTAGCCTTGTGCGCCGCCCAGCCGAGGGTGGTGCCCTGCAGGAGCAGCGAGACCAGCACGATGAAGAAGGCCACGTTGAAGTAGAGGTTCGCCTGGGGCAGCCCGGCCATCAGCGGAAAGACCGCAAGGATCACCGGCACCGCGCCGCGCAGGCCGACCCAGGAGATGAACAGGCGCTCGCGCAGGTGAAAGTTGCGAAACGGCAGCAGGCCGAGAAACACCGACAGCGGGCGGGCGACGAGGATCATCCACAGCGACAGACCCAGTGCCGGCAGGGCGATGGGCAGCAGGGCGCTGGGGGTGAGCAGCAGGCCGAGGACCAGGAACATGCCGATCTGGCTGATCCAGGCCAGGCCGTCGAACATGTGCAGGACGCCGTGGCGGTTGCGGATCGGCCGGTTGCCCATCAACAGGCCGCAGACGTAGACGGCGAGGATGCCGCTGCCGCCGATCGCCCCGGCGAGGGCGTAGATCATGATGCCGCCGCTGACCGCCAGGAGCGGATAGAGGCCGTCGGCCACGGTCAGGCGGTTGATCAGCTGCAGCAGCAGCCAGCCGCCGGCGAGCCCGAGGGCGATGCCGATGCCGAACTGCTCCAGCAGGCTGACCAGCACGCTCCAGCCGGAGCCGACCTGCCCGGAGGCGAGCATGTCGATCAGGGTGACGGTGAGGAACACCGCCATCGGGTCGTTGCTGCCCGATTCGATTTCCAGGGTGGCGCCGACCCGCTCGTTGATGCCCTTGCCGTTGAGCAGGTTGAACACCACTGCGGCATCGGTGGAGCCGACGATGGCGCCGATCAGCAGCCCCTGCAGCAGGCTGAGGTCGAACAGCCAGGCGGCGGCCAGCCCGGTCAGGCCGGAGGTGACCGCCACTCCCACGGTGGCCAGCGACATCGCCGGCCAAAGCGCCACGCGGAAGGTGGTCACGCGGGTACGCATGCCGCCGTCGAGGAGGATGATCGCCAGGGCCAGGTTGCTGACCAGGAAGGCCAGGGAATAGTCGTCGAAGACGATGCCGCCGATGCCGTCGACCCCGGCGAGCATGCCCACGGCGAGGAAGATCACCAGGATCGGGATGCCGAGGCGCGTGGACAGTGAGCTGAGCAGGATGCTGGAGCCTACCAGCAGCGCGCCGATCAGGAACAGGGTGTTGATGGTTTCGGCATGCAAAACGGGGGTCTCCAGATCGGTCGGCGGAAGGAATCCAAGCATAGATGCATGGGCCGTTTATGCATGGGGCGTGCCAATGGATTAAAGCCGCAGCCTTGCCCGGCTGTCAAAGGATATGTGCGGCGCCTTCGGGAGGGCGGTAAGCGGCGCTGTTCGGCCGCTGGCGGGCTGCTCGGGCGGGAGCGGGAGCGGGGGGCTGGAACGCGCCGGCGGGCCCGTCGGCAGGGCCGGCCGGCGCGTTTTCGGGGTTATTGCGGCGGCTGGCCTTCGCGGCGCCGGCGCTCGGTGACCGGGACGCCGCCGATGCCCCAGTTGTCGGTGTCCACCTCGTCGATCACCACCACGGTGGTCGCCGGGTTCTTGCCCAGCACCTCGACCAGCAGCCGGGTGGCGCCTTCGATGAGCTGGCGTTTCTGTTCGGCGGTCGCGCCTTCGCGGGTGATCTTGATGTTCACGTAGGGCATTGCTGGATTTCCTTGTGCAGGGGGTGGAGGGGAATCAGCCAGGTCCAGGCGAGCGCCCAGAGCAGGGCGCCGGCGCCGAGGGCGAAACTCTGGGTCAGGCTGCCGCCCTGGCCGATCCAGACCCCTGCCAGCCAGGGGCCGGCGAGCTGGGCGCCGCCGTAGAGGGCGATCAGCGCGGCCGACAGGCGCGGCCCCTGGTGCGGCTGCAGGCTGCGCGCCAGGCGCTGGGTCAGCAGCACGCTGCCGACGAAGGTCCCACCCACCAGAACGGCGCAGAGCAGCACGCCGGTCGCCCCCGGCCAGAGCAGCGGCGCGGCGGCGCCGAGGGCCTGCAAGGCGTAGCTGGCGAGCAGCGCGCGACGGTCGCCCAGGCGCGTGCCCAGGTGGTTCCACAGCGGGATCGACAGCAGGCAGGCGAGCGCGGTCCAGCGCCAGGCGCCTTCGAGCAGCGGATCGCCGGCCGGCAGCTGCTCGCGGGCCAGGGTCGGCAGGAAGGTCATCGGCAGGATGTAGCCGAGGCCGGCGCCGGCGTAGGCGAGAAACAGCGGCGTGCTGGCCCGGTCGAACAGCGCCGAGGCGGGCGCCGGGCCTTTTCCTGCGCTACTCGCCGGCCGCGGCGGCAGTTGCAGGCGGGCCAGCAGCCAGACGCCGAGCAGGGCCAGCGGCACGGCCAGGGCGGCCATCGGCAGCCAGCGCCGGGCGCCGGAAAGCGCGTCGGCCGGCCAGTTGGCCAGGCCGTTGGAGAGCAGCAGGCCGGCGGCGAAGCCCAGATAGACCAGGCCGCTCAGCCCGGCGCGCTGCCGGCTGGCCAGCCATTCGAGGACCAGTGCCGGGGCGAGGACGAACACCACGCCGTTGCTGATGCCGTTGGCCAGGCGCAGGACCAGCAGCAGCGCGTAGTCGCCGGCGAAGCATTGCGCCAGGGTCAGCAGGGCGTTCAGCAGCAGGGCCAGGAACAGGCCCGGGCGCAGCCGCGCCGGGGCGTGGAGGAGCAGGGCGAGCAGGGCGCCGAGCAGGTAGCCGACGTAGTTCCAGGTCGCCAGCTGCGAGGCCTGCTGCAGATCGAGCAGGCCGTCGGCGAGAAAGTGCGGCAGCAGCGGGGTGAAGGCGAAGCGGCCGAGGGCGTGCACCACCACCAGCGCGGCGCTGCCGCCGAGCAGGGCGAGGACGATCTGACGGGGCGGTGCGGTCATGGGCAAGGCTCTCTTGTGGTTTTTCATCCACCTTAGCGATTGCTCCGGAAATACTGCCAGTGAAAAATACTGAAGCCAATTTTCACTTTTAGTGTTGTCGAGGTGTCCATGTCTTCCTGGGAACGACTCAATCCCCAGCTGCTGCGCCATTTCCTCGCGGTCAGTCGTTGCGGTTCGCTGATCGCTGCGGCCCAGGAACTGCACTGCGTGCCGTCGAACGTTTCCGCGCGGCTGCGCCAGCTGGAGGCCCAGCTCGGCGTCGCGCTGTTCCAGCGCCAGGCCCAGCGCCTGCGCCTGACCCCGGCGGGAACCCGTCTGCTGCCCCATGCCGAGCAGCTGGAGCAGCTCTGCCGGGCGGCCTGGAGCTGCGTCCAGGAAGACCTGTGGGCCGGCGAGTTGCGTCTGGGTTCGATGGAGTCCACCGCCGCGGTGCGCCTGCCGGAGGTGCTGGCCGCCCTCCACCGCGAGGCGCCGCGGCTCGACCTGAGCCTGGTGACCGGCACCAGCGGCCACCTGCTCGGCGAGGTGCTCGCCGGTCGCCTGGACGCCGCGCTGATCGGCGGTCCCCACGAGGACCCGCGGCTGCACGGCGAGGCGATCTGGCACGAGGAGCTGGTGCTGGTGCTGCCGGAAGGGCTGGCTCCCGAGTCCCTGACGCAGGCGCCGGTGACCCTGCTCGGTTTTCCCAGCGGCTGCCACTACCGCGAGCGCCTGGAGCGCTGGAGCGAGCGCCACCGCCTGCAGGTCGGCGCGCGGCAGAGCTACGGCTCGATCGACGCGATTCTCGGCGCCGCCGCCGCCGGGATGGGCGTCGGCCTGCTGCCGCGCAGCCTGCTGGAGCTGCATCCGCGTGGCCGGTTGGTGCGCTGGCGGCCGATCGAGGCCGACCTGGCGGCGGCGCCGACCCTGCTGGTGCGCCGCCGCGACGCGCCCGTGCCCGCCGCGCTGGAGCGGCTGCTCGAACTGCTGCAGGCGACTGCTTGAAGCGGGCGGCAAGCGGGTAAACTGTGCGGCCCGAGGAGTCCGCCTGCCATGAATTACCGCCACGCCTTCCATGCCGGCAACCATGCCGATGTCCTGAAACACCTGATCCTGGCCCGCCTGATTGCCCTGCTGGCGCGCAAGGAGGCCCCCTTCGCCTACCTCGACAGCCACGCCGGCGTCGGCCTCTACGACCTGCAGGGCAATGCGGCCAGCCGCACCGGCGAGTGGCTGGAAGGCATCGCCCGCCTGTGGGATGCGGCGGACCTGCCCGCGCCGGCCGCCGACTACCTGAGCGTAGTACGCGAGATGAACGCCGGCGGCAGGTTGCGCCACTATCCCGGCTCGCCCGAACTGGCGCGCCGCCTGAGCCGCCCGCAGGATCGCCTGCTGCTCAACGAGAAGCACCCCGAGGACGGCCGCCTGCTCAAGGAGAACATGGCCGGCGACCGCCGCGTCGCGGTGCATCTGGGCGAGGGCTGGCATGTCCCGCGGGCCCTGCTGCCGGTGGCGGAGAAGCGCGCCCTGCTGCTGATCGACCCGCCCTTCGAGCAGGCCGACGAACTGGAGCGTTGCGCCCAGGCGCTGCAGGAGGCCATCGCTCGGATGCGCCAGACGGTGGTGGCGATCTGGTACCCGATCAAGGACCTGCACCAGCTCCGGCGCTTCTATCAGAGTCTGCAGAAAAGCGGCGCGCCCACGCTGCTGCGTGCCGAGCTCTACGTGCATCCGGCCGATGAGGCGCAGCGCCTGAACGGTTCGGGTCTGGCAATCGCCAACCCGCCGTGGGGGCTCGAGGAGGAGCTGCGCCAGCTGCTGCCCTGGCTGGCCGAGCACCTGGCGCAGAGCCAGGGCGGCTGGCGGCTGGACTGGCTGGTCGAGGAGCAGCCGGCCGTTGCCAGACCGGCCGCCAAGCCCGCTGCTCAGGCGACCGGGCGCAAGGGCCGCAAGGGCTGAGCCTCAGGCCGGCGGCAGGCAGACGCCGGTGCCGCCCAGCCCGCAGTAGCCGTCGGGGTTCTTCGCCAGGTACTGCTGGTGATAGGCCTCGGCGTAGTAGAGCGGCGGGGCGTCGGCGATCTCCGTGGTGACCGGGCCGTAGCCGGCTTTCGCCAGTTGCGCCTGGAAGCGCTCGCGGCTGGCTTCGGCGGCGGCGCGCTGGGCGGCGTCGAAGCAGTAGATCGCCGAACGGTACTGGGTGCCGATGTCGCCGCCCTGGCGCATGCCCTGGGTCGGGTCGTGGATTTCCCAGAAGACCTTCAGCAGCGCCGGGTAATCGGTCTCCTGCGGATCGAACACCACCAGCACCACCTCGGTGTGCCCGGTCAGGCCGGAGCAGACCTCCTCGTAGGTCGGATTCGGCGTGAAGCCGCCGGCATAGCCGACCGCCGTGCTCCACACCCCCGGCTGCTGCCAGAAGCGCCGTTCGGCACCCCAGAAACAGCCGAGACCGAACAGCGCCTGCTGCAGCCCGGTCGGGAACGGTGGCTTGATGGGGTGGCCGTTGACGTAGTGGGCCGCCGGCACCGGCATGGCCCCGGCACGTCCGGGCAGCGCCTGGGCGGGGTCGGGCAAGGCCAGCTTGTGGGCGAGAATCTGCGAGCGCAGCACCATGGGGGTTCTCCTGGGAAGACGACGGGCGTCGCGGTGGTCGTGGGGGCTTTTGACGCCGGCCCAGTTTTAGCACCGGACTGGCGTTGGGAAAACCGGGGCCTGCCGCGTCCGGAGATTGATTGAGCACTTGCGCCGCTACCGTGAGGCGTGCTCGGCGACACAGAGTTCGTGACAGGACATGGCAGCACCTTACCGGCACGGTCGGTGTTGCACTTGGTTTTTGCGTTTGCCGCCTGCTTCAATTCAATAACCGTGTTGCACTCAGCTTTTGCAACCGCCACGTTTGGTTAAGAGGACGGGCTTTAGCCCGTCCCAGTGAGCAAAGCAAGCGATTTGAACCATTTGTTATGCTGCGACCATGGTACCAGCTGCCAATGAAGCTCTAAGATCAATGAGAGCCTCCATTGAGCCAACTTTGTATGTATATGAAACATGCTGCTTTCTAGCTGTATCAATCAGGTCGATGAGGGCTTCAGTGGATCTGAGGGCTTCAGTTGGAAGATTTTTTGGTTCGTAGCTACTTAGAACACCAGGTTTCATATGGGCGACTTGTTCGTGTCGAAACTTGACAAGTGGCTTTGCCAGCAATAAGAGCTTTTGGCCTGCAGCGGCGACTTCAGTTGATGCGGCTCCAAAATTTACACGCTTCAAAAGCAATGAGATCGACCTTGCATCTTTTCGTTCATCTGCTAGGCGCGCTATGCGGATTATAAGCATCTCGACCAACTCATTGATGGCTACAAACTGATTGGCCATGTCATATCGCGTGAGGCAGTTAGGGAGACTTTCTACTAATCGCTGATGCGTATAGATTGACACTAAGATGTGCCAAGCTTCATTTTGGATTTCATCGAGAAGTGTCACGTGTGCTCCGAAAATGCATGATGTTTGAGTTCAGTGGACGGCAAAAGCGAAGCTTTTGACGGTCCGCTGGAACGAATTGTTATACCCACGGCAAAGCTGCTAGTGCGGACGAACTTCCAAGTCCTTGCTGAATTCTGGTAAGGACTCGCCTGTCAAGAGAAACCCCGGTATTTTTTGATAGTCCATCAAGATACTGTGCAGTTGCTTTAATTAGCCATTCTGTAAAGTCAGTGGCTTCTTTTTCCAAAAACCTATTGATGGATGTGCCGAACTTATCCTTGTCTGGATCAATGACTTCTCCCCATGCCGCATCAAATCCAAGCATCTTAAACTTGGCTTGATCACTCCGAGTGATCAAGCCATAGTTGTGCGACAAAGTGTGTCTAATTTGAAAGATTGATTGGATTTTGCTGTTTGTGCCAGCAATAGGCGATTTTAAATTTGACTTGTTGTATCTTTTGTCTTGAATAATCGACTGGGTTGCTGCATCAATGCTGTCAAGATCGTGATATAGCTGATGCTCGAATATTAGCTCAGCTATAGAAACTCTGCCGGAAACCGACCACAGAACACGAGAGTCTACCGCTCCTTTTAATCGCTCGGCGGGGACGTAGTTCCTAAGGGCTTTTGCAAGATTAATGGCCGACCTCTTGTAAAAAACCTCGAAAGCATTAATCGCCTCTAGTAGAGAATTCTGCTCCGCATACCATTTGTATTTTCTGTACGTTGCATCCTTTGGTGATCGATTGCCTGATTTCTTTTTTAATTTAATTAGTTCATCATGTCGGCTTTCAATCCACTGAATATAGTTTCTCTGATTTTTGAGAATTTCTTTGAATTGTTCTAAAACCGTTTTTGATGTGGACTTTGCAAGATGCTTTATATCTGCATTGTCAGCAGACTCGACTTTCTTGCGTTGCTCAAACGGCTTGATGTTTTTTGATCCAACGGTTCGCGTCATAAAGTAACCAGGTGGGTATAACATAATGGAGCTAAACACCGCTCGCGCGCTTTTTGCGAGTGTGTGTTTGAGCGACTAGTTAGCCGACAATACACTCCGCCCCGCGCAGCGGGTTGTAAATGGGGTTGCCGCTCAAGCGCGACGA
>Ga0209575_10000295_pt1 | contig 41577 bp, 43 predicted proteins | sample Medcelwee11metaG_FD_187172 | JGI IMG/M metagenome (GOLD analysis project Ga0209575, IMG submission 187172) | Freshwater pond sediment microbial communities from the University of Edinburgh, under environmental carbon perturbations - Medium... | ecosystem: Environmental > Aquatic > Freshwater >...
CTCCCGTCCGCCTTCGCCACTCCGCGGCTTCGGCATACTCCCTCCCCCATGACTCTACGCCAATCACACCCGCTGCGTCTCTCCTGCGGCTTGCGCTCTCGCTTCAACCTACGGCTCTACGGTCGGGCATTGACTATCGGGGACTAACCGCCTTCGCTGCGCTCTCCATGGCGGTCAGCGTTGGTGCATCTATGCTCATGGGGCCGGGCATTCGCTGCACAACATGTCCAGATAGCCATCCACCACCAGCACCGTGATTACCACCACAGTGTGGCAGGGATGAAACAAAGGCGCTAAGGCCACATCCACAGTCAGCGCCACCACCATTTCTTGCTTGACATGGAAATGTTCCACGTTGCGCATTGCCAGCCATCTTTCGCACAGGGTTTTATTGTCGGAAGGAATCCGCATCTTGCACACCATCTCTTTCAAAGCCACGCGGTTGGCGTTAAACCAGTTTTGCGCCCGTTGCTTGAGTTCTTTCAGGCTGTCCTTGATGCCTACCGGTATCATAGGCGCTTCGCTTTGCGGTTGGGACACCGCCGCGAGCCAGTCCTGGTAGAGTTTTTCTTCGTTGTTGAGATAGTCCGCGACCAGTTGCGCTTGGTTCATGTTCTCGTGCCTCTCGTGAGCCAGGTTGGGAAATGGCAAAGTGTACCGTTTTTTTGGTTGGGACGGGAGGAATGGACAACAGCCGTTTCAAGCGCGGAGGGTTGCTTGTAGGGCGTGCAACAAAACCTCTGTTTGTTTTGCACACCATTGGGGGCACAGCACAATGCGCTACGTTGAGCGCGCTAGGATGGGTAAAGGCGCGTTTGTACGCACCGAAACCCATCATTTGAGAATGAATAGCTTCATTGCCCGTCCACCATCAGACATACCCAACAAAACGCCATGCGCGGGCATGCAAAAAGGAAACCGGCATGACAAGCACAGCGGTACTTCCGCATATTCAATAATTAGAACACGCGGATAAAGTCTATTACTGATGCGGTGTGCAAATTGTGCGGCGAGTTAGCGATAAACCAAGCCCATGACTTGACGCACTTCTTCTAAGGTTTCACGGGCGGCTTTACGGGCCGTTTCACAGCCTTCGGCAATAATGCCACGCACCGCTTCTGGGTCTTCTTGAAAGGCTTGTCCGCGTTCTCGGATGGGAGCCAGTTCAGCCAACACGCTGTCTATCACGGGTTGTTTGCAGTCTAAGCAGCCGATGCTGGCACTGCGGCAGCCTGCTTGTACCCAAGTTTTCACCTCGGCACTGGAATAAACCTGGTGCATTTGCCACACCGGGCATTTATCCGGTTCACCGGCATCGGTGCGGCGCACTCTGGCCGGATCGGTGGGCATGGTGCGTAATTTTTCGGTGACTGTTTTCGGCGCTTCTCGCAAGGAAATGGTGTTGTGGTAGGATTTGGACATTTTCTGTCCGTCTAGTCCTGGCATTTTGGCGGCAGGTGTGAGCAGTGCCTGTGGTTCTGGCAATAAAACTTTGCCTTCGCCTTCTAAATAACCAAATAAGCGTTCACGGTCGCCCAGGGTGATGTTTTGCTGCGTTTCTAGCAAAGCACGGGCGGTTTCTAGGGCTTCAGCATCGCCTTGTTCTTGATAACGGCGACGTAGCTCTTTGTAGAGTTTTGAATTTTTCTTGCCCATTTTGTGGGCGGCTTGTTTGGCTTTTTCTTCAAAACCTGGTTCACGTCCGTATAAATAATTAAATCGACGCGCTATTTCACGGGTCAATTCGACGTGGGCCACTTGATCTTCACCGACCGGCACTAAACCGGCTTTATAGATCAAAATATCGGCGCTTTGGAGTAATGGATAGCCTAAAAAACCATAGGTGGCAAGATCGCGGCCTTTGAGTTTAAGTTGCTGATCTTTGTAAGAAGGCACGCGCTCTAACCAGCTTAACGGGGTGGCCATCGACAGCAGTAAGTGAAGTTCCGCATGTTCAGGGACACGCGATTGAATAAACAGTGTCGCTTCTCCCGGATTAATCCCGGCGGCTAACCAGTCGATCACCATGTCCCAAAGGCTGTCAGCAATACTGCTGGTTTCTTCGTAATGCGTGGTGAGGGCGTGCCAATCGGCGACAAAGAAAAAGCATTTGTATTCATGCTGTAACTGCACCCAGTTTTTCAAAACCCCGTGCAGATGACCAAGGTGCAGGTGCCCGGTAGGACGCATGCCAGAGAGTACACGCTGGGAGGTGGACGGATTCAAAGCTTGGCTCCTGATAAGTTTTAGCCGCAACACTGGGCTGGAAAGGTAAGATTAAATAAAAGTAGAAAAGAAATCCTGTAGCCAAAAAGCAGGCCATAAAAAATAGTAGAGAACATCGGTCATCAACAGCACCAGCAGAAGCACTAAACCATAGGGTTCCAGTTGTGCGTAGAACTGTCCCCAACGGGCGGGCAACAGGGTAAAGACCACGCGCCCGCCATCTAAGGGTAAGATAGGTAAGAGGTTTAACACCATCAGCACCAGATTCAGCCCCAGGCCGAGCGTACCGCTGAGCCACAAAAAGTCAGCGACTACCCCATCCAAGCCAGCGCCCAGTTTGGCGATCAGCAACCAGCCCACTGCCATCAATAAATTGGCAGTTGGCCCAGCCAAGGCCACCAGCGCCATATCACGGCGAGGATGGCGCAGCTTGTGCCAGTTGACCGGCACCGGCTTTGCCCAACCAAATAAGAAGAAGCCACCACCCAACAGATTAGAAATCAGCAACAGGCCGAGAGGGAGCAACACCGTGCCTATCGGGTCGATGTGGCGGAGGGGGTTTAAACTGAGACGGTGCTGGGTTTTGGCGGTGTCATCGCCCAGTTGCAAGGCGACCCAGCCGTGCGCGACTTCATGTAAGGTGATAGCAAACAACAAAGGCAGTGCGGCAACACTGAGGAGCTGAAGAAGACTGAGTTCTGCTGGCATGAGGAGCGGTCGGCAAGCTTAGCCGAGTATCTCCAAGGTATCGACCGGCCCTTTACCTTGACGCAAAATCTGCGGCTGTGCCTCGGTCAAGTCCAGCACGGTGGTTGCTTCAAAACCACAAGAACCGCCGTCAATCACCATGTCCACCAGTTTATTCAACTGTTCATAGATTGCTTCGGGTTCAGTTTCTGGCACAGTTTTACCCGGCAAAATCAAGGTGGAACTCATAATTGGTTCGCCCAGCATGTCTAACATGGCGCGCACAATCGCATTATCCGGCACGCGCAGGCCGATGGTTTTCCGTTTCGGATTTTGTAAACGGCGCGGCACTTCGTGAGTGGCTTTAAGAATAAAGGTATAAGGCCCTGGGGTGAGCGCTTTCATCAGGCGAAAGGCTTGATTATCTACCTTGGCATAGGTGGAAATTTCTGATAAGTCCCGACAAACCAAAGTGAAATTATGGCTGTTGTCTAATTGGCGCAGGCGCTCAATGCGCAACATCGCGGCCTTATCGCCGATATGACAACCCAAAGCATAGCTAGAGTCGGTGGGGTAAACCACTAATCCCCCAGCGCGAATCACCGCTACGACTTGACTAATCAGGCGTAATTGTGGGTTGTGTGGATGTATATGTAAAAATTGAGCCATAGTGCAGTGAGTCAGGTCTTAAACTAAAAGAACCGCATTGTAAGTCATGGTGGCATACCCGTCTAGCACGGCGTTTTGCCGCTCACGCGGTATGGAATAAAACTTGACGCATCCGCTGGCTCGTTTGAAAATCCCGGGGTCTTTTTCTAAAGTAAACATCAGGAGTCTTGAAATGAGTTATGCAACCGCCGATCTCTGCGATGCGTTTCCAGAGCGCGTTAAGGTAGCCGATCCAATTTTTCGCAGTTACGGGGCGATTCCTGCGTTTGGGGGTGCTATCGTGACGCTGAAAGTGCATGAAGACAATGTGTTGGTCAAAGAAGCGCTCAGTCTGCCAGGCGAAGGCCGGGTGCTGGTGGTGGACGGCGGCGGTTCGCTGCGCTGTGCTTTAGTGGGAGATATACTGGCAAAAATGGCCTGCGACAACGGCTGGGCGGGCATCGTGGTGTATGGCTGCATCCGTGATGCGGCGGCGATTGCCACGATTCCCATCGGCATCAAGGCGTTAAACACGCATCCTTTGAAGAGCTTGAAGAAGGGACGCGGTGATCGGGAAGTGGCGGTGACTTTTGCGGGTCTGACGTTTTTCCCAGGACATTTTGTCTACGCCGATGCCGATGGGGTCATTGTGGCCGAGTCGGCGTTGTCGAGTTAGGCCGGGTTGCTAAGCTTTGCCTGAGTAAGGCGGTGGATTTTACCGCTAAAAATTAAACCGTAGAGCAACACCAGGCAGTTTCTCTACGGTTTTCTTTAAAATTTCCAATGTTGCCGCCGACGGTTATGCCACAGGGTTGAAATCAAATAAACCGTGCCGGCTAATAAGATAATCGTGGCTCCTGCGGGTAAATCGGGTGCATAAGACAATCCCAAACCGCCAGTGGTGAACAACATGCCCAAGCCCATCGACAGCAGCATGATTTTCCACAGTGTCCCCGTGTATTGCAGCGCAATTGCCGCAGGCAAAGTGAGCAGTGCGATGACCAGAATCAATCCCACCACGCGAATCAACAACACCACGGTCAATGCCACCAGACACAGCAACAGAAGATAAAAAAAGTTCACTGCCACGCCGCGTAGACGGGCAAATTCTTCATCAAAAGTGACTGCTTGAAATTGTTTATAAAACAATAACACCATCAGTAAAATCACTACATCTAATCCAGCCATTAGCCAAATATCGCTGGTGAGTACCATCAATATATTGCCAAATAAATAACTCATCAAATCAGCGTTATAACCAGGTGTGCGCGACAGAAACAAAATGCCCACCGCCATGCCCACCGCCCAAATTGCTCCAATCAACACATCTTCGCGTTGTTGCCAGCGCAAGCTAATCCAGCCCAGCAATAAAGCCGCGAATAGCGCGCTAACCAGCGCTCCGGCGAGCGGGGGCGCATGTAAGTAATACGCGATCCCCATGCCGCCCAGTACCGCGTGCGCGATGCCGCCTGCCATGAAAGTGATGCGTTTGACCACCACATAAGTACCGACCACGCCACAGCCGACACTGGCCAATAAGCCAGCGAGCAAGGCATGTTGCAGAAAACTGTGTTGCCAGAGGGCAGCGAAAAAGCTCATGCGGCAGAAATCCTTATCAGTGCCGACAAGTCGGTAAAGGCTGGGCGTAGGGCGGGTGTTGGTGATGGATCGCCCGGACAGGGTTCTCGTACAGATTTTCGATCAGGCGACTGGTCAGCGCTTCCGTGGTGTGGCACAACAGGGTTTTATTGAGACAGGCGACGCGCCGCACATAGCCGGAAATAAAGCCTATATCGTGGGAAACCACCAGAATCGTCAGACGGTGATTGAGTTGTTTGAGTAAATCAAAAATATCTTCTTCAACCCGCATGTCGATGTTGGCGGTGGGTTCATCCAGGATCAAAATATCGGGTTCGCAGGCCAGCGCCCGCGCAATCAGCACCCGTTGTAACTGGCCGCCGGACAAAGTGCCAATCTGGCGCTGGCGCAAATCCAATAATTGGGTTTCGCGCATCGCCGCCACCGCCAGCGCACGGTCTTGGCGGCGATAGCCAAACAGCATCGGGGTTTTCCCCAAACGTCCCATCAACACGGTGTCTTCCACAGAAATGGGATAATCGCGGGCAAAGCTGGCAAATTGCGGCACATAGCCCACATGGGCACGGCCCAGCGCCGCCGGTAAACCATGCACGCTGACTTGGCCTTGATAAGGTTGCAGTAACCCTAAGATAATCTTCAGCAAAGTGCTTTTGCCGCCGCCATTGGGGCCGACAATGCCCAGAAACTCCCCCGCAGCAATCTCAAGATTAATATTTTCTAAGATCGGCGATGCATCTGGATAAGCAAACGACACCGCCTGGAGTTGAATCACGGCGTCGCTCATGGGGCACGCTCGGCACCCAACCTGCGCGCAAACTGGCTGGCAGTGCGGCGCAAGTTGTCTAGATAATCATCCGCCAACGAGTCGATAGTCACCAGTTCAGCCCCCAATGCCGCCGCCAAACTGGCGGCTTGACTCCGGCTGTGTTGAGCCTGCACAAAAATGGTTTTACTGCCCAGCGCACGCGCCTGTTCCAGCAAAGCCACCAAGCTGCGGGCACCCGGTTCCTTGCCGTCCTGTTCTATCGGCACCTGCTGCAAACCATATTGCTCAGCAAAATAGCCCCAGGAAGGGTGAAAAATCAGAAAAGTCCGTTGAGTGAGGGGCGCTAACTGTGTGCGAATCTCGGCATCCAGCGCTACTAAATCAACAACGAAAGCAGTGTAATTCTGTTGATAAGCGGCACGGTGGCTGGGGTCCAACGCCGTTAAAGCATCGCGAATCCCCAGCGCCATCTGCTGCACCAACGGCGGACTGAGCCAAATATGCGGGTCTGGCTGCCCCGCTTCATGAACATGCCCGTCTTCATGCGAGTGGTTGTCCAGCGTGCGCAAGCGAATCCCCTCGCGGGCGTCTAGCACCCGCAAGTTTGGGTTATTCGCTTGCCATTGCGCCAACCAGCGGGTTTCAAAGGGCATTCCAATTCGCACATAAAGCTGGGCGGTGCTGAAAGTAGCCAATTGTTTGGAGGTCGGTTCATAAGTTTCCGGGGATTGCCCCGGCCCCACCAACACACTGACAGCCACCTGTGAGCCGCCAATGCGTTCCACAAAATATTTTTGCGGCAAAATACTCACCACGACGCTGAGCGGCGCGGCAAACAAGGTTTGCACGGGTATTACAAACCAACAACCCAAATTAAAAAGTAGTAGCACCGTTTTGAACATGGTTTTCCACCTTGGTCTCACAAACTGTTAAACATCACTCATTAGACAAATCGGTTATGATGCAATGAGCATTGTAACCCAATTAAAATCAATTCTAATTAATTTGCATGAAATCCATTATCCACACCGCACCTGTTTTCCAGTGATTTAACATATGCTGCACAGGTTAAACAGTTTTTAATAAAAATTAAAATCCCGTATTTTCCGCCCACAAACACACCTCTATACACTAAAAAAGTGCGTAAGTATAATATAAAAACCTGCCACAGGGCAAGTTTTTATAGATAATTCAAGGTGATTAAGGAGTTTCCTATGCACTATTTCATCCTACTGAGCAGCTTAATCTTGAGTCTCAATGCAATGGCCGCCGACATACGTGGCGGACGCTGTTTTCCGCAAAGCACCCAAGAAATCATCAATTTATACCAACAGGGCTTATGCGGCGAACAACTCACCGGCTTACAGTCGAAAGGCTTCAACAAAGGCATCCGCATTGAAGCGGATCGCGGTGCAGTGCGTTTTGACTTTGACGACACGCGCATCAAGCCCGAATTTATCGCCATGCTGCAACACTGGGGACAAGCCCTCACGCAAATGCACGACCTGCGTTTTCGCCTAGAAGGCCATGCCGACATGAAAGGCGAAGAAAACTACAACCACACACTGTCACTACAACGGGCGCAAACACTCAAAGACTACCTTGTGCAACACTTCGCCATTGACGCAGCGCGGTTAGAGATCACAGGTTTTGGTGAAAGCCAGCCGCTAGAAGGCTTACCCGCCTCGCCTGATGAAGACCAACGACGCTGGAATCGGCGCGTGGAATTGGTCAAAATCCCTGGGAATGGCTAATCTGGGCGTGGTTTTGCTGGGAGCGGCTAAGCGCCTGCTTAGCCACGCCGCCTACGGCGGCGTTTTGGCTGACGAAGCCGTCAGCCACTCCCAGCAAACTGCTCCCATTTGAAAATGAGAAAAAAATCATGCGTTACAGCCCACTACTCTGCCTACTGATCAGCCTAAACCTCCACGCCGAACCGCGCTATGCGCTGGTAATCGGCAACGCAGCTTATCCGCCTAAACAAGACAACATCAACGACTTAGGAGACTTAAACAACCCGCGCAACGATGCGGAAGACATCGCCGCTTTGCTCAAACAACACGGCTTTACCCTGATAGACCACCGAGGACGCAACCGTCCATTACTGGATGCCAGCAAAGCGCAAATGGACGAGGCAGTGGATAAACTTCTGGCAAATGTGCGGCGCAACTCAAACAGCGAAGTGTGGTTTTACTTTTCAGGGCACGGCGTGTACTTACAAGACCTGCAACGCCCTGCCGACAGTGCCAACTATTTACTGCCCGTCGGCGTCAATTTCACGGCTGACGATCCGGCGAAAATCAAAGCCCACGCGGTAAATGCGCACAACATCAAAGAACGCATCGAAACCAGCACACCAACCGCCAAACTGATGATTATTGATGCCTGCCGCGACAAACTGACATTGAAAGAAAACAAAGGCTTTCTAGGCGGCGACGAATTTCGCCCGATGAATCCCATCAACGGCATGATGGTCATCCATGCCACGCTACACAGCTACAGTGCCTGGGGCAATGAAAAAACGCGCAACAGCCGCTTTACCGATAAATTACTCGTCACCTTGCGCAACAACACCCATGAAACCTTGCCCCTAGTGATGGGACAAGCGATTCAAGCGGTTGTAAAGGACAATCAAAACTACCCGCCCACCCATCAACAATACCCCATGACCGAAGGCTTGTTTTTTAACAAAGTGTGCTTGGGAGAGTGCTTGGGAGCGGCTGAACTGGGAGTGGCTGACTTCCAAGTCAGCCCAAACGTCGCCAGCGGCGGCGAGGCTAAGCAGGCACTTAGCCACTCCCAGGAAACCCCAGAAATAGCTAACGGCTACATCAGCTACCTACAAGATATGGCACTCAAAATATTGCCCATTGTGTTAGGTGGCATCATATTCCTAGTGCTGATTGCTGTATTCAGGGCAACACAACGGAAATACGCTGAAATTAAAGCAAAAGCTGAAAAAGCCGCACGACTGAAAGCTGAGCAGGAAGCAAAAATCCAAGCTGGAAAAATTGCAGCAGAACAAAAAGCCAAAGCCGAAAAAGAGCGCAAAGCACAAGAAGAAGCCGCACGGCTGAAAGCTGAACTGGAAGCAAAAATCCAAGCTGAAAAAATTGCCGCAGAACAAAAAGCTAAAGCAGAAAAAGAGCGCAAAGCACGAGAAGAAGCCGCGCGGCTGAAAGCTGAACAGGAAGCAAAAATCCAAGCTGAAAAAATTGCCGCAGAACAAAAAGCTAAAGCAGAAAAAGAGCGTAAAGCACAAGAAGAAGCCGCACGGCTGAAAACTGAACAGGAAGCAAAAATTCAAGCTGAAAAAATTGCCGCAGAACAAAAAGCTAAAGCAGAAAAAGAACGCAAAGCACGAGAAGAAGCCGCACGACTAAAAGCAGAACAGGAAGCGCGAGTGCGAGCAGAAAAAGCCAAAAAAGGGTGTCAAGAAACCTCAATAGATGGACGTTATCTAGCCTATAACGACGGCACTGTGTGGGATAAACAAACAGGGTTAATGTGGATGCGCTGTGAGTTGGGGCAAACATGGAATACCCAAACGGGATGTTGCGAAGGTGAGGCAGCAACAATGTATTGGGAAACTGCCTGCGAACAAAAAGGCGATGGTTTTGCGGACTATGAAGATTGGCGGATTCCCACCATTGAGGAGTTGAAAACGCTGGTGGATAAAAGTCAACATGGGGCAAAAATTCATCCGCAAGCGTTTCCTGATTGTTCCTCGTGGGGGTTTTGGTCAAGCTCGCCTTACGCCTACGGTTCAAGCAATGCGTGGGGCATGTATTTTTTTAGTGGTGACGGCAGCTACAGCAACCGCAAACACTACCTCCACGTTCGGTTGGTGCGCGGCGGACAGTGACCTTTGATTTTTGCCTTCCCTGGGAGCGATTTGGGAGCGGCTAACCCTGGGAGCGGCTAAGCGCCTGCTTAGCCAAATCGCCGTAGGCGATTGAAGCAGCTTCGCTGCTTTAGCTGACGAAGCCGTCAGCCACTCCCAGTCTAATTAATTGCGTTCTTGTAAGAAGGCGGCAAAGGCGGTGTCATCGTAGCTGCTGGTGGCTGCCACCGGTTGTTGACGGGCGGTTTCCAGCAATTCGCGGGTGGTGCCGATGGGGTTGTAGTCGTCCATCACTTGTTGCGTGTTGTCTAATACCTCCAGCGACACTGAATCTACTGAAGCAATAATGCCATCCAGTTCTTCAACCGCTTTCGCCGCTTGGGCAATCGCAATGCGCGGGCCGATTTCGCTTAATGCCATTTCCACTTTCGTCGCTTGTGCCAACATGGCATAGAGTTGTTCATGCAGACGTTGTTTAGTGGTGTTGGCTTTTTCCAACAATGTGGCCTTAGTTTGTTGTTCAGAATAGAGTAAAGCCAGTTGTGCGCGGAATTCATTCACACCCGGATAAATGCGCCCAGCAAATTTGATTGCGTCAATATTCTGCGTTTGTGCCGTGTCTTGTGCTTGTTGGTATAAAGCGCGACCTTCGCTTAAAAAGGCTTTGGTTTTCGCCAGTTCTTCGGTGTTATCTTGAATGTGTTGATCCAGCGGATTTAAGTTAGTACGGATGTTGGTAATCACGCTTTGCAAATTGGCTTTTTGTCCTTCTAGCTGTCCGCGTACTTGTTGCAGATAGCCAGTCGGATCATGGCGTTTGGCTTCGTCTGACCAAGCCACTGGATTGCCTAGCCAACTGCGTACTTCTGCCACCCAGCCGGGGGCAAGCCGATTAGCCAGTCCGTACAACAAAGCGAGAACTAAGGCGATGCCAAGGATATATTGTAAGGGTTTGAATAAGGTGTTCATGCTAATCTCCGTCAAGATTTCAGGTTAAGGAAAGACAGCTTGTCGCTGTTGTCCTAGTTATGGCGGAGGAACGAATAGAAAATGTCAAAACACGCTGGGAGCGGCTAAGCGCCTGCTTAGCCACGCCGCCGCAGGCGGCGTTTTGGTCGCTCTCTGTTTTGACATTTTCAACCCGCTCCCCCGCCATATCACAAAGGAAGATCATCAAAAAGGAGAACTCCCGATGTCAGATGTTTTTGAAGCCAATTGGAAAAGCCTGTCGCGTCAATTGCACCATCTTTGTGTGCAAACTTTTGGCGAGGATTTGCTGTGTGAATTAATCGCGTTACCACCACAAGCAGCATGTGAAGCGGTCAAAGAAGCGGTGAAACACTGGCTAGAAGAACTGGTTTTACCTGAAATACAGAAAATTAACACAGAACGTGCTGTCAGTTTGAAAAGTCTATTAGCCCATGAATCAGATAAGCATAGCTTTAGCAGTCGCTTAGCCAGTGCCTTGCCGAAAATACGCCGTGCTTGGGATTGGAAAGAAAAACAATGGCACGACAAGAAAACTGCCTTTGCAATAATTGGGCAAGCCTTTCAACAGTTTCTCAATGATGCGTACACAGGAGGTTCACAGCGCAAACAAAATTGGCAACTCATGGATAAAGCCATGCGTATTTTGCAGCAAGAAACACAAGTGCGAGCCGATCAAGCAGGTTGGAGCGAAGCACGACGTAATTACGCATTACGCCGTTTTGAGCATGATTTAGCCTGGTTAGCCGCCGAACTGTTAACCTATTTTGCGCGTTCTGAATTAGCGCATGGCAGATTAAAGGATGTGGCTACCGTCGAAACAATTTTACAGTATTTTTACGATTTTATGCCGGGTTGGGTAGTGAGTTTGACAGAAGATGAAGCCGAGGCGTTTGCCACGCATGTCCCGTTGATCAATATCGAGTGGGAAAGTTTTTTACAGTGCTTGCATTGCCTGGAGTGTGTCACGCGCCTCACTGACGAAGAACGTCAGGTGATTGAATTGATGTTAGAAAAAGAAATCACCGGTGAAACAGATGCGCAACTGGCAAAGCGCATGGAAATGAAACGCGGCACATTTCTCAATCGCTTCAAAATGGCTACGGAGAAATTGCTGACCTGTTTAGCGGAGGGGCATGACTAAGCATTGGGAGCGGCTAAGCGCCTGCTTAGACACGCCGCCGCAGGCGGCGTTTTGGCTGACGTAGCCGTCAGCCGCTCCCAGTAATCTCAGTAACTCCCAGTCAATCCCAACAATATCACACAGGAAATAAGACCATGAACACAAACCATAAATCACCACAGCATTTATTACAACGTATGTTGGCCGAACAAGCCGCCCATATCACTGAGGATCGCGTATATATCAGCGAGCAGAGAATGCAGGAAGTGTTAAATAGTGGTAAAAGCTTCAGTCCCGCCGAGCAATGCTTGTTTTTACAATCACCCATCACCCGTGAACGCTTTGTGTTTTTAAGCCAAGTGGCGAAAGCAAAATTTTATCAACAACAACGCGATGAACCTAAAGTGATTGAGCGGATGGCTGCTGATACAAAAGAAGCAGTTGAACGTCAAGAAATCCACACAGAGAGTCACAGCTTATATCTGGTGCCCTATCAAAATGGGGCAAGTTGGGAAATTGCGGTGCGTATTCACGATAAACAATTGCGCCAAGCACCGACCGGTTTGAAATTGGTGGATGACAGTGGGCGTGTGTGGGTGTCGGGAAAACCTGACAAAGAAGGTGAAATCAATGGCTATTGGGAAGAAACCGAATCGCCGTTGCAGGTTTTGAAACGACAGACTTTGCATTTGGAATTGTTATAGCTGGGAATGGCTGACGGCTACGTCAGCCAAAATGCCGCCTACGGCGGTGAGGCTAAGCAGGCGCTTAGCCGCTCCCAGAATAAGGAGAAACTGATGAATCCTCATAAACACTGTTCGTTGTCCTTTCCTGCGGTCAGAGTCGGGCAATTTGCGGCTTTAATCCGCGTTGAAGCCACCAGTTATCGGCTTGCCGATGATCGCTGGTGCAGTTTTGGTAAACAAGCGGGTGTATATAAAAACCACTTAAAGTCATTACTAGACAGCAGCCGTCACCAAGAGAACCCAGCTACGCGCCACCTAGACATTGCCATTGATTTTATTGGCTTAAATGACAGGGAGTTAGACGGTCGTAGTTATGATTTAGCCGTGCTGCTGGCAGACAAAATCGCCCGTTTTCATCCCGCACCTGAAACCCTGTTATCTCTCATTGCCACCGGAAAAGTCGAACACGATTTACGTGTCACTTGTGTGGAGAGCTTTAGAGAAAAAGTGGCGCATATTCAAACCGCTTTGCAAACAGGTGACATTTCTCATAACAGTCTGTTTTGTTATCCAAAAGCCAATCATATAGAAGCAGAAAGTCAACTCAAACTGTTAGAACAAGCAGGCATACAACTACGCCCTGTGCAGTATTTACATGAGTTGGAAGATGTGTGGATAGGTAAAACCCAGCGACAACGCCATTGGTGGAAAAATTTATTTATTACTGTGGTGTTATTGCTGGCATTGCTGTGGGTAATGGCAAAAACCTGTTTATTGCCTATGACTGGTTGTCAGTTGCCGATGGGCGAATGCAAGCAACTCAGTTGCACATCAGATTTTATCGACCCTAAAGCTTTTAAACTGCACTATCGCCACAGCAGTAAAACAGCCAATAATCCGACAACATACCCTTTGCATGACCAGCAGGTATTGCACAGCGGCGACCAATTTAAGTTATATTTTCAAGCACCTGTGGATGCCTATGTGTATGTTTATTACCTCGATAGTCAAGAAAATTTGCGGGAATTGTTAAGCGAACTTGACATTCCACATCTTGTCACCCGCCAAACAGAGTATGTACTACCGAATGAGCAACACTCATTCACCTTACGCGGCAACGCAGGGACTGAACAACTGTATTTTATTGCCAGTAAAATCCCAGAAACCCAACTGTTTGGACAATATCAGCAACTCATCCAAGCAGGTAATGCGCAGCACGCGGCACCGTTAAAAGCACAACTGCTGCAAAGCCTACAAGTACATCGCAGTCTCACTATTCAACATCAACTGTAATAAAGGGCAATATCATGTTAAAACCTATCCTATTCAGCATTGCGCTGAGTCTCAGTTTAAGCACTTTTGCAAACACCGAAGACAAGGGACTCGACGTTTGCCTAGATGCCAATTCAGACAACTGCATTATCACTAGCATTAACCAGAAAATTAATCAGGACGATGTGCGCATACAGTTCAAATACAGCGATGCCAACGGCGATGGTAAAGCGCATTCGTTAGAAAACAACCAAACACTGCATTCGGGTGAGAAATTCACCGTCGAGATTGAAGCCAAACAAGACCTGTATGTGTACTTGTTCCATTTTGACGTACACAAACAACTCAATGAATTGCTTAACGTGTCAGGCAAAAGCAATCAACTGAAAGCAGGTGAAAGAGCGCTGTTGCCGAGTGCTATGCATCACTTCAAACTGGATGATAAAGTGGGTTTAGAAACCATCCACACAGTGGTTTCTACGAAACCATTGACTGAACTGTATGCTGCCTATGAACAGAAAATCAAAGGCGAGACTGTGACCGCCATCGTGAGCCAAGGCGGTGAAAAAGTCTTAGAAAAGATAGCCGCAAAAGGTATTATTATCGAAGCCGATAAAATCTCTGAAGCGGTAACAGTCTATGATAAACCAGCGCTCAACGTGATTGAGAAAAGCGAACCCGATGCCGGGCGCACACTGGTGTGTTTAGCCGAAAAAGCCGCCTGTCGGGATAGTTTTGTGATTAAGCATGTTAAGTAAATCTGGGCGCTTGCTGGGCGTGGCTAAGCAGGCGCTTAGCCACGCCCAGCAAGCCAACAAATCGAAGGAAAAACAACATGCCTCTTTTGTTCATCCTCTTAGTTTTCATCCTCACCGCCTGTTCCAGCGACGGCGAAGTCAAATCTACGCAAAGCGCCCAACTTGCACCGCCGCCGCAAGCCAGCAATAGCGACATGCAAGGACAACGCTTGGCGCTGGTTATCGGCAATGGCAACTACGCTGTACGCCCGTTGCACAACCCGACAACAGACAGTAGCGCCGCTACCTCGTGACAAATTTTTTAGCTTCCCTGCTAAAAAATCACTCGCTCACGCGGCGACTCTTCCTTTTCTCCCCGATTCGTCCGGTGTCTCCCGTCCGCCTTCGCCACTCTGCGGCTTCGGCATACTCCTTCCCCCATGACTCTACGCCAATCACACCCGCTGCGTCTCTCCTGCGGCTTACGCTCTCGCTTCAACCTACGGCTCTACGGTCGGGCATTGGCTATCAGGGGACTAACCGCCCTCGCTTCGCTCTCCATGGCGGTCAGCGGTTGTTCAGTAAAGCTACAATGCAAATACTGCAATGAATTTATAATAAACGGTTGACAACTATCTACATCAAGTGCCTCAATTAAAACAGGCCGAGCAAAATCTCGATAGGGTGATGCCGAATGCCATTCAGTCAATAATTCATAATGTCCTGCAAAGATAAAAGCAACCTTGCCGCTGATACTTAAGCGTTGCATTTGCTGTAGGATGGGATAACCTTTTGCCCGATCATGCGCAATAAACTCATCTGCTTCATCAAGCAGTATTAATTGTTTATTCTTATTTTTTAAGATTGATTTTAATAAAATTAATAATGATTGATCCCGCACAATTAAATACTGACAGTCAATTGATTTTGTTTGATAAAAATTGAGCAGAAACTTCAAGATACTGGTTTTACCTAATTGCCGTCCACCAATTAAAGCGTAATTCTGTGTGGGATTGGCTAATAGGGTTTTCAGAATCGGTTGTCTGGTCAAAAACACATTGCGTAAATGCACCGCGCCATAGTTTTGAAACGGCGATAATTGCTTTAATTCCATCGTATTGGCTAATAGATGGCAAAAACTCAGTAATGGATTTTTATCGAGCAACCACTGAGTCAATTCGGTTGATTGAATGAATATAAATTGCTGCGTTGACACTCCCGGTATGCTGTGAATAATTAACGCTGTTTCAAATGCACAATGTTGTTGCAACTGTTCCAAGATTTGCGTGGCAGTGTGGGTTTTAGGCGGAAAATAAACGTATAAATGATGCAAATTGAGGGGAAATTCTTCTGTAAATTCGATATAAAACAAGCCGCTTAATAGACTGTCTTTCGGTTGAATACGGCACGGCAGTGGTTTAAATAAAAAATTGCAACGGTGCAATGGATTTTCGAGTTTTATAAACAACAATGCTTTTTTCATATTGGTATCATTGATTTGCAAGCGTTCTAATAACAGATGAAATTTTTTATGGGTATGAAATTTCTGATAAAAACCAGGAATTTTTGGCAATGGATAGTGTAAAAATTGCGATGGTTGTTTAAGCAAGGCAGTCAGAATACGGTATTGATACCTATAAAAAGCATATCCGCCCAATAATAAGGCACTCATGAATACCGCAATCCATAGCAAATAATTAGCAGGGGGTTTTTCTATGGTTTTTTGGGGTAGAATGGGCGTTGAATCTGTGGTTTGATTTAGTTGAAAAGCCTTTAGCTGACCAATAAACTGATAATTCTTATATAAATCTGCGTAGCCACCGATCAGTAGATCAGCGGTTTGACAGGTAAATGCTGTTAATTGATTTTCTTGAATAATCACTTGTTGATTCAAACGGATGTTGATGGTTTGGGTTTGAAAATCCAAGTCGATGGCTAATTCCTGCCAAGTATTTAATAGGCTATGAGGCAGTGGATAATTGAAATCAAGATGTGCAATGGTGCCACTTAATACAGGTTTGTCGGTTAAATGGTTAAGTACAATCTTAAAAGGAATTTCTTGAGGAAAAACGCTGACTAAATGGCTCAATTGATACGCTGTTGGATAAAATACAAAACGTATTTCAAGGCGTGGCTGCCTGAAAAAACGCTCAAAGTGAGGAATTTTAATGGCTTGGGCAGGCAGTGATTGGCTATTGACATTTAGCGGCAAATGTACGGATAGCAAAAACAGTAAAAGTAGTAGATTATTTTTCATAGCAACTTAAACCAATGGTTTGAATAGTGGCGCAACGCCATTGTAAACCGGATTGATAACTCAATAGGTTATTCCAATATAAAGTTTTTAGCAAGGGGTTCATAAAAAAGGGCGGTTTTTCTGTGGTTGTAAAAACCCCTTTTGTGTCTAATAAGTCTTTGAGTTGATAGTGAAAACCCTCGTTGATTAATTGATTAAAAATAGTGAGCATAGATTGTGGACGATGCGTGTGTTGAATAGCGTACAACTGTTGTTCTAGGCTTAGCTGTGGATAATTTTTAGTTAGTTTCAAATGCAATTTAATCAAATAGGCATGACCACCGCTTACCCGTAAAATTTCTTCTGCAACAGAGGGCGCAATAGGTGTTTGTAATTCGTCTGCCATACACAATACATCAACGGCGGTCAGCTCTAACCATAGCAGTTCTTCCATTAAGTTAAGTAGGGAGTGGCTGCCTTGTTCGCTTTTGATGGCGGCTAATTTTTCGCCGCCAAACATTAGTAAATGTACTTCTTTTTTATAGAATTCGAGTAGATTGCGTAAAATACGGGCAAATACTTTATTGTGTTGTAACGCGCCTTGTTCAAAGCGGCTCACTAAGATGAAAACTTTACCTTGTTGTTTGATATGTCTTTTTAAGCTGATTTCAAATTGATTGGCATTGAAAGCCGTCAATGCTTTATGGGGCGTGGTTAGATTTTCAAAATAACCACGCTCATCTAATGTTTCTGAGGCGGGTGGAATTAAATGAAAAAAATTATTTTTGTAATAGGGGGCAAGATGGCTGAGCAAGACATCAAAAAACCACAGGGGTTGATGTTGTTCTGGAGAGAGTAACATTAATGGGGTTGGGTAAGCGCTGTGAATGAAATTGGTGATAATTTTCTGAATTAAATCTTGAAAAGGTTGTTGTGTGCTGGGTGGTGTAATCACTGCCTCGGTTGAGAGTTTCAAGTAAGTTTTTATTTCTTCTGCATTGAGTAAAGGATGTTGGGATAATTTGAACAGTTGATTGCATTTGGCTAAGTCGTCTTGAATGCGCAGGCTTTTTAGGCTGCGCAAGAGGGGGTCGCGATGTTGGGGAAGGGTTTTATGGGTTTTCCAGCGAAAAATGGTTTGTCTATTTACCCTGATCGCTTCGGCTAGTGCGCTGTCGCTGATGTGTGCGTCGCACATACATTGTTTGAGAAATTCGCCAAAGTTGTTTGTCATGGTTGGCTTTTCCTTAAATGAGCAGCGGTCGGGCTGCTGTGAGTCAATTGCTGGATGCACGCGGTGGCTTGCTGACATCTGATAGTCACAGGGGTGTGACAGCCTGATATAATTTTCATGTCTATTCAATGAGTTAAAAAATTATGCGGCCCTGTCGCAGCCATGTCGCAGGGTGCTTGATTATACTGGGTTCAACAGTGAATGCACTGTGTATTTGCTCTCTTTCTTTGACTTCAGGAGTATTGACTATGAAAACCTTAATCGCCGCCTCTATTGCCTTGATTCTGTCCCAGACCGCCGCTGCAAACACGCTGCAAAATGGCTTGATTGCGCATTATGAATTTGAAGGGAATGCGAAGGATTCTAGTTTAAGTGGTAATGATGGTATCGAACGTAATGGAGTGAAGTATAAAGAAGGTGTTTTTGGTTCGGCTGCGGAGTTTAATGGAGTTTCCAGCTATATCGAAGTGCCTCACAATGATAATCAGAATCTCAAAACGATGACATTTTCTGCTTGGGTATATGATTATGAATACGCCCCTTATAATTCATCTGCGATTCTTACTAAAGGTACATATACAGTAAATGCTAATATAAATCCAGATCAGAAAAGACAGTATGGGTTTATATCTTTTTATGAAGGTAAACCAATATTTAATTTTGCGATTTATATGGCAGGAACAGGTAAGTGGGAGCAACTACACTCTATTGAAAAGCCACTATTAAAAAGATTTACGCATATCACGGTTACTTATGATGGAACACAACAAAAGATGTACATTAATGGAAAACTACATCAATCTAAAAACACCACTCTTATACCATTCATACCAAAAAAACCCGACCCTATTGTGATAGGTGCAGGATTTATAAGTGAAATTCACCTGTCTTCTCCTCATGCTAAAATTGGAGAAGGTGCAAATGGGCAAAAGATTATAGGTATGAAGAATGGCCTAATAGACGATATCCGTCTCTACAACCGCGCCCTAACCGCTTGCGAGGTAAAGAAACTCTACGATCCCGTTTCCTATCCTGATAATAGGTTCAACGATAAGATTTGTGAGAATCAGCCGCCGATTGCGGAGTTTAATGTGACGCGCCTTAATCCGAATTTGCGTAAGTTGCAATTGGACGCGAGTGCTTCTCAAGATAAAGATGGCACTCTTGTTAAGTATGAATGGTTGATTTTGCCTGATGGTTTGACGGTGACGGGCAAGAAGCCCACAATTACCTTGCCCGAAGGCGGCGTGTATGAAATCGTTTTGACGGTGACGGATAATAAGGGTGCAAAGAGCAGCAAACGCTTGAGCTATACTTTGGATGACAGCGATTGTCAAGGGCGTGTCAAATATGAGGTGTCTCAACAAACTTTGCAAGCGCCTTATGTGCAGGTGTTGGATAAGGATAATCAGGTTATTTGGATCGGTGAGGCGTTGTTTAAGCAATTGCCAAACAGTGAGACTTTGTTTAATTTGGCGTATATCAAGGATTTGAATCCGCCGCCGTCTTCTACTGATAAAGTTTGTCCGGCGACTTATCAGTTGAATACCAAGGTGATGAAGTTGCCGTTTATTGATGTGTATCAAACGGGCTTTGCGAATATGACGTATTCGGGGGTGTTGAAGGACTTGGATAAGAAAGATGGGGTTGATTTGTTTGTGCTTCAGAATTTGATTAGAAAGCAATAGTTATTGGTCGGTAAGCCAAGAGCAAAGACTGCCAGTCCTTGAAGGATTGGCAGTTTTTAATTGTGGGTTTGTCTGTTTTTTAATGGAGCCTAGGCTATGAAAGGTTTTACTTTGTTGGAGTTGTTAATGGTTGTGGCGATTCCTGCTTATCAGCGTTATGTGGCTGCGAGTCAGGTGACGGAGTTGGTGATTTTGATGAAGGCGGCTACTCGTAGCTTGGAAATTGATTATTTGTTAGAGGCGCAAGCTTTGCCTGATTCATTGGTGGGTACGCCGATTAAAACGCAGGGTTTGTATGTGGAGAGTCTGGTGGTGAGTGAGAATAAGTTTCTGAGGGGTTGTTTGAGGAAGCGGGGGGTGCATTCTTTGGTGGCGGATTCGTGTTTGACGGTGACTTATGCGCAGAAGGATTGGTGGTGTGTGGCAATTCAGGTGCGTGGTCATGCGTTTACGCTTCCCGTTCCTTTAGAAATGGATCGTTGTGTTGAGCAGGTTAAATCGCTGGTGTAGGTGGTTGGCGGGTATGCTGCGCTCGGTCTGCCTGGGGGATTGAATTTATTGCCCCCGCCCACACCGTATAAGCATTCATTAATAGAGGCCACCGCAGGTCTGCGGTCTGGCCTGATGAACCCAAACAACTTGTATCGCACTTACCCCCACAGCCGGAGGACAACACATGACGGCGATTACCGAATCCCAGGTCGAAAATGCGCTGAAAGACTATATCGATCCTTATTCGCAAAAAGACTTGGTGTCGAATAAGTGTCTGAAAAAAATCGAGATTAACGGCGGCCAAGTCAATCTTGAAGTGGTGATGGGTTATCCGATCAAGGGGTTTGAGGACAAGTTACGGGCGGCGCTGACCGCTAAAGTCGCGGCTTTGGACGGCGTAGAGGCAGTAAACATCCAAATCAGCAGTAAAATTACCGCTCATGCCGCACAACAAGGGGTTAAGCACATTGACGGGGTGAAAAACATCATCGCGGTGGCCTCTGGGAAAGGCGGCGTTGGTAAGTCTACGGTGGCTGTCAACTTGGCGCTGGCGTTGTCTGCCGATGGGGCGACGGTGGGGATTTTGGATGCTGATATTTATGGGCCTAGTCAGCCTCGGATGTTGGGCATTAAAGGTCAGCCAAAACCTGGGGTGGGCAAATCGCTACAGCCGATGATGAGTTATCAGCTTCAGTCGATGTCGATTGGCTATTTGATCGACGAGGAAACGCCGATGATCTGGCGTGGCCCGATGGTGACGCAAGCGCTGGAGCAGTTGTTGCGCGACACCGCTTGGCACGATTTGGATTATCTGATCATCGACTTACCGCCGGGTACGGGCGATGTGCAACTGACTTTGGCGCAGAAAATTCCGGTCAGCGGCGCGGTGATCGTCACCACACCGCAAGATATTTCTTTGCTGGATGCGCGCAAGGGTTTGAAGATGTTTGAAAAAGTGCAAGTGCCGGTGTTGGGGGTGATTGAGAACATGAGCATCCACATTTGCAGCCAATGTGGTCATGAGGAACACATTTTTGGTCAGGGCGGCGGTTTGCGTTTGTCGGATGAACAGGATGTGGATTTTCTGGGTTCTTTGCCGTTGGATAAGCGGATTCGCGAAGATGCGGACGCGGGTAAACCCACGGTGGTCGCCGATCCCACGGGGCGTTTGGCTGAAATTTATTGCGACATTTCGCGGCGGATTGCGGCGCGTCTGGCTTTGCAAGCCAAGGATTACAGCACGAAGTTTCCCAGCATTAAGATCGTCAATAATTAGTGAGTGCGGCTGACAGGAGCGGCTTGCGGTCGTGAAGGGCTAAATCGCCAGCCACGTCTGCAAGCCGTTTTTGCGGTTATTCTCTTCCCTACCTTGCCGGAGAGCCGAGTGAGTATTAAATCCGACCGCTGGATTCGCGCTATGGCCGAACAACAGCAGATGATCAGTCCGTTTGAGCCGCAACAGGTCAAATTCAATCAACATGGCCCGGTGATTTCCTATGGCACTTCCAGCTATGGTTATGATGTGCGTTGTGCCAATGAGTTCAAAATTTTTACCAATATCAATTCCAGCATTGTAGACCCCAAAAATTTCGACGAAAAAAGCTTTGTCGATATGACGGCGGATATTTGCATTATTCCGCCGAATTCTTTTGCATTGGCACGGACTATCGAATACTTTCGGATTCCGCGTGATGTGTTGGTGATCTGTCTGGGCAAGTCCACTTACGCCAGAATGGGCGTGGTGGTGAATGTCACGCCTTTGGAACCGGAATGGGAAGGCCATGTCACCTTGGAATTTTCCAACACCACGCCCTTGCCCGCAAAAATCTATGCCAATGAAGGGGTGGCGCAGATGTTGTTCCTCGGTGCAGATGAAATCTGCGAAACCTCTTACCGGGATCGTAAGGGCAAATATCAAGGACAAACTGGGGTCACGCTGCCCAAGGCGTAAATCACCGGCGTTGACTGCGCTTAAACGGTGCATGTCAGCGGGCTAAACCGTATAATAATCTCCCCTGAATGGCGACTATGATATGCTTTGCGCTGTTTAAAACCCTCTACTCCCGAAAACTGAACAACAATGTACACCTTGCTGGTATTACACGGGCCTAACCTGAATTTACTGGGCACTCGCGAACCGAGTCATTATGGTCAAGTCAGCTTGCTTGATCTCAATCAGCGCCTGATTGCGCTCGCTAAGGCCGCCGGCCATCAGCTTGAGCACTGTCAGAGTAATGCTGAAGCGGTTTTGCTGGAACGCATCCACCGTGCCCCCCAAGAAGCGATTGATTTTATTATTTTCAATCCAGCCGCTTTTACTCACACGAGCGTTGCTTTGCGCGACGCCCTATTAGCAGTCAGCATCCCCTTCATTGAAGTGCATTTATCAAACGTACATGCGCGTGAAGCTTTCCGTCATCAGTCCTACTTTTCTGATATAGCCCAAGGGGTTATCACTGGACTGGGGGTGCAGGGCTATGAATTGGCGGTGCAGGCTGCCTTGTCTTTGCTATCGAATCGGACTTAAGTTTCATGGATATACGCAAAATAAAAAAACTGATCGACATGTTTGAAAGTGCCGGTATCGCCGAAATCGAAATTCACGAAGGCGAAGAATCGGTGCGCATCAGCCGTTATGGCCCGCAAGCGCCGATGGCTGCCCCGATGCCCTACCCCTATCCCATGCCGCCCTCCGCACCTACCAATCCAACGCAGACCTTGCTGACGATTGAGGGTAGCAGTGGCACAGAACCGGTGCTAAAAGGCCATCCCGTCAAATCGCCCATGGTCGGCACTTTTTACCGGGCAGCTACCCCCACCAGCAAGCCCTTTATTGAAGAAGGCCAAAGTCTGAAAGAGGGCGATACCCTCTGCATCATTGAAGCGATGAAAATTCTGAATCAGATCGTGGCCGACCGCGCTGGTGTGGTCACCCGCGTGTTGGTCGAGAACGGCTCCCCGGTCGAATACGACCAACCGCTGTTCATCCTCGAATAAACCTCTGTGGCGAGTTTTACCTCGCCCTGCTAGAACTCCAAGAACATGCTGACTAAAGTTGTGATTGCTAACCGGGGCGAAATTGCCCTGCGCATCTTGCGAGCCTGCCGAGAGCTGGGCATAAAAACGGTCGCCGTTCACTCAACCGCCGACCGCGACTTGAAACATGTGCGCTTGGCCGATGAATCGGTGTGTATAGGCCCGCCTGCTTCCAAAGACAGTTATCTCAATATTCCAGCCGTGATCAGCGCTGCCGAAGTCACCGACGCGGTGGCGATTCATCCGGGTTACGGTTTCTTATCGGAAAATGCGGATTTTGCTGAACAGGTCGAAAAAAGCGGCTTTGTATTTATTGGGCCACGTCCAGAAACCATCCGTCTGATGGGTGACAAGGTGTCTGCTATTCGCGCTATGCAGAAAGCCGAAGTGCCTTGTGTGCCTGGTTCGGATGGTTCGCTGTCGGATGACATTGAGGAAAACATCCATATTGCCCGCAACATCGGCTATCCGGTGATTATCAAAGCCTCCGGCGGCGGCGGCGGGCGCGGTATGCGCGTGGTACACAGCGAAGCGGCACTCGCCAGTGCGATTTCCCTGACTCGTAGCGAAGCGGCGGCGGCCTTTGGCAACGATATGGTGTACATGGAAAAATACCTGGAAAATCCGCGTCATATTGAATTCCAAGTATTGGCCGATGAATACGGTAACACGGTGCATCTGGGCGAACGCGATTGTTCCATGCAGCGTCGTCACCAAAAAGTCATCGAAGAAGCCCCGGCTCCCGGATTGAGCAAGCTCCTGCGCAATAAAATTGGCGAACGGTGCGCCCAAGCTTGTCGCGAAATTGGCTATCGAGGCGCGGGTACTTTCGAGTTTTTATACGAGGATGGCGAGTTTTATTTCATCGAAATGAACACCCGCGTACAGGTTGAACACCCAGTCACAGAAATGGTGACCGGCATCGACATCGTGCGCGAACAACTGTTGATTGCCTCCGGTGAAACCCTGTCTTTTCAACAAAAAGATGTGAGAATTCAAGGCCACGCCATTGAATGCCGCATCAACGCCGAAGACCCCACCACCTTTATGCCCTCCCCAGGACTCATCACCCGTTATCACGCCCCCGGTGGTTTGGGTGTGCGCGTAGACACCCATTTATACAGTGAATACCGCGTCCCTCCTTACTACGATTCTATGATTGGCAAACTCATCACCTTTTCAGATACCCGTGATTCTGCGATTGCGCGCATGTGTGTCGCACTCGATGAAATGGTGATCGACGGGATTAAAACCAATATCCCACTGCACCAGATGCTACTCAAAGACGCTGCCTTCCGGGTGGGCGGCACCAGTATCCATTATTTGGAAAATAAACTGGCCTTGTAGCAAACCAGCTGAAACCGCCAGTTTCCCAAAGATTGGCGGTCTGGGCAGTGCTGTGGGTTTGCCGTATAAGTACCAGAGCCTAATTATCTTAATGCCTAGCGCACCACAGAGGCACAAAGACACAAAGGCACACGAAGACTGATTTCACGGATGCAAATCAAGAAAACCAGCGGTGCCCTGATCGCAGTCGAAGGCTTATTATTAGATTTATTGCCTTTGTGTGACTTTGTGACTTTGTGCCTTCGTGTCTTTGTGGTGAATGCCTTATGTTAAAGAAGTTATGCTGATGTACTTATTCGCAGCTTTTATTTAACCGAGTCGAGTGAATTATGCTGCGTGCCCTGAGTGTGGTTGGAAGTATGACCTTGTTGTCGCGGATTTTGGGATTTATCCGCGACATGGTGATTGCACAAGTGTTTGGTGCGAGTGCCAGTGCCGATGCTTTCTTAGTGGCATTTAAGATTCCCAATTTCATGCGGCGTTTGTTCGCGGAAGGGGCATTTTCTCAAGCCTTTGTCCCGGTGCTGAACGAGTATAAAACCCAACGGCCTGCTGAAGTGCAGACGCTGATTGACCATGTGGCGGGCAGTTTAAGCGCAATTCTGAGTTTGATTACGCTGTTGGGGATTTTGGCGGCTCCTTTATTGATTTTGTTATTTGCTCCGGGCTTTAGTCAAAGCCCCGATAAGTACGCCCTTAGCGTGGATATGCTACGCATCACCTTTCCCTATTTGTTATTTATTTCACTGACGGCTTTTGCTGGGGGTATTTTAAACACCTACGGGCGTTTTTCAGTGCCTGCCTTTACCCCGGTGTTGTTGAATTTATCCATGATTGCGGCGGCCCTGTGGTTTGCGCCCTGGTTTGAGCAGCCGATTATGGCCTTGGCTTGGGGAGTGTTGTTGGCGGGTGTGCTGCAATTGGCGTTTCAGCTACCGTTTTTATACCGCTTGCGCCAGTTGCCGCGTCCTCGTTGGCATTGGGGAAAAAAACAAGCCGCGCCACATGAAGGGGTAGGGCGCATTCTCAGGTTGATGTTGCCGGTGATGTTTGCGGTGTCGGTGACGCAAATCAGTTTGTTGATCGACACCTTAATGGCGTCTTTCCTGGAAACCGGCAGTATTGCTTGGCTGTATTATTCGGATCGTTTACTGGAATTCCCGATAGGGATTTTTGGGGTGGCGCTGGCCACGGTGGTGCTGCCGCAATTGTCGCGCTTGGTCGCAGAACAGGCGCAAACCGAGTACGAAAAAACTCTGGATTGGAGTTTGCGCTGGGTGTTTTTAGTGACTTTGCCAAGTGCGATAGGTTTGATTTTATTGTCTGAACCCTTGTTGACCACGCTGTTTCAGCATGGCGAATTCAGTGCGCATGATGTGATGATGAGCAGTCGAAGTCTGATGGCTTTCAGTGTGGGTTTGCCGGGTTTTGTGTTGATCAAAATTCTCGCCTCTGGTTTTTTTGCGCGTCAGGATACGCGCACCCCGACTAAAGTGGCAGTGATTGCGATGCTCACCAATATCACGCTGAATTTGGTATTGATTTGGCCGTTGGCTCATGCGGGCTTGGCTTTAGCCACTGCGCTGGCGGCGTTGGTGAATGCCGGTTTGTTGTATTACTACTTGTGCCGACAAGGGGTGTTTAAGCCCCGTCCGGGTTGGTGGCGGTTTTTCCTGCGCTTGGCTGCGGCTAATGTTGGTCTAGGTCTGTTGTTGTGGTGGGGGGTGCAAGAGACGACTTGGTGGCTGGCGGCGACCACCATGACCAGGGCGTGGGCGCTGACGGCTTGGGTTGGTGCGGGGATTTTGGTGTATTTTGGAACGCTTTGGCTGGGTGGTTTGCGCATCCAGACCATGCTCAGACCCTGAACCCCAATAAAAAAGCGGCAACCCGGATGGATTGCCGCTTTCGGTGGGTAGAACGGCTGCCCTGACGGTTAGGCAACCTACCCAGCTTGATCAATAAGCCAAACGCGCTGGGTCAGGGCATTTGGAAAAATTGGCACTTCCCTGTCTTGAATCAAATGCAGATCAAAAAAAGCCTGTGCTTAGTCTTTTTTAACCGCTTTATTGGCGGCTTCCATGCCTTTTTCTACCCAGCCCGCCAAATCGGTGCGGGTCTGCATCAGGACATCCATAGTCTGACGCGCATTTTCCAGTAATTTTTCGCTGAAATCCTTGGCAAGCTTAGACTGCACGGCAATCACATCCTGTGCGTTTTTCGCTTCGCCCATGCTTTCCATCTGCTTGCTCACGCCTTCCATGTAGGCGTTGATCGCGGCCATCTGACGCTCGTTGAGTTTCGTCATCACCGAGCTGTTGATTTCGCCCAACTGCTTCATGGATTCCATGACGCTCTTGTTGACTTCAGCCCATTGTTTCATCAGTTCGTTTTGTTTCATGGTATTACTCCTATGAGATCAAGATAGACAGGTGGGAAATCAAACTAAACTCTTTTTGTTGCACTGCACAATAGTGCAAAACAGGCAGGCTGTCAAGTATTGTACCGGTATTATTACTTGGTCGAGGTTGCCTGTGGTGAGTCACTGGCGCAAAAAAGGGAGCCTTGAAGGCTCCCTTTTTTAGTAAGCTATTGCGCTGGTGGCGTAATAATTACTTGGCTTTTTCAGGGGCAACAGGTGCTACAGGTGCAACCGGCGGATAACCATAAGGAGCGGGTGCTGCACCGTAGGGAGCGCCGTAGCCGCCATAAGGAGCGCCATAACCACCGTAGGGAGCGCCGTAACCATAAGGAGCGCCATAGCCATAACCGTCATAGCCATTGTAACCGTTATAGTTGTTGTTGCCACGACCATAACCATTACCACGGCCACTCATGTTGAAGCTCATGTCGCCGTCGCCCCAACCATTGCCATCCCACATGTTGTTGTTATAGTTGCGATTGCCACCCCAAGGACCGCCGCCACCCCAAGGACCCCAACCGCCCCATGCCTGAGCTGGGGTAGCAACAATGACGGAAGCGCCTAAAGCGGCAGACAATGCAAGAATTTTAGCAAGTTTCATGGTGATTACTCCTAGAATTGAGTTTATAGTGGGTACTGCACAGGGGCTTGGTACAAACCTTGTTTTTTATGTGTTTACCCAAGCAACGGTGCCTATTCTAGTACAGCACGACAATATTAGCAACTTCTAATTTAGCTTTTTTTGTTGCGTTTTTGCGACGGATTTTGTAGGAATTTTGGGTTTTTGGGCGTTAATTCATGAATAAGTGAATTGTTGCCTAATCTCACTAGATTTGCGGCCATTGCTTGGGTAGGTATCAAGCGTTGCGGCATTGCAACATTTTGTGAAATCAAGACAAAATACCTGCGATTAGGGGGTGTTGCCTGGTGAGTTTCTCGCTGCATCGAATGAATTCATGTGCAATCCCGGTTACACCCTTATAAAAGCCAGGGGGGTCTGCGATGTGCTTTGCTTAGTGGTAGTCAATTGATCAAGTCACTAAAAAATTTTAGGATTTCAGATAACTATCCTGGTAACGATGATTCGGCTATCAGGTTCGGGGGCATTCATGATCAAGCTGCGCGTGTCTTATCTGTGGTGGATTATTGGCGCGAGGTTGCTCTGCCCGGCGAGTATGGCCGAGCCAGTCACCACACCGGCGACAATCTTTGAAGGGCATGGTCAAGTGATCTATGTCAGTGTAGAGGGAGGATTTTATGGTGTGTTAGGCGATGATGGGCAAAAATATTTGCCGCTGGTCTTGCCAGACCCCTTTCAACAAGCCGCATTGCGCGTAAAATTTACCGCCCGCTTACTGAATCGCTCAAAAGGCTTTCGGATGTGGGGGCAGGCGATAGAGATACTCGGTATCACCGCCGCCGATTGCGCCAGCCCTTTACCGATCACTACTACTCCATAGGAACTTTGATGGCACACACCGATATTTTAATGGCCTTGGCGGAGGTTTTAGAAGCGCGCAAGCAGGCAGCGCCTGATACCTCTTATGTGGCACGTCTTTATGCGCAGGGACTCGACACGATTCTCAAGAAGATTGGCGAAGAAGCGGCGGAAACAATTATTGCGGCTAAAGATGGCAAGCCAGACCAGATTATTTACGAAACTGCCGATCTTTGGTTTCATTGTCTAGTGATGCTGGCCCAACAAGGGCTGGGGCCAGAGGCGGTGTTGGCAGAACTGGCGCGGCGTTTTGGCTTGTCGGGTTTGGAGGAAAAAGCCCGCCGCATTGACAAAACCGAGGCAGGATCATAGTCTGGCGCACTGGTTTAGCGCCTTTTATTCCCACCTGTTGCAGTCAGTCCAGTTGTTCTTTTCTGCTTTTTTAAAACGCCCCAGAAAATTCAAGGAGTTGGACATGAGTGATTGTCTTTTCTGCAAAATCATTGCCGGTGAAATTCCAGCGCCTCGTGTGTATAGCGATGATCAGGTGATTGTGATTCCTGATATTAATCCCAAAGCACCGGCACACCTGTTGGTGATTCCTCGGCAACATCTGGCGAGTCTTGATGCCCTGACCCCTGCTGAAGATGGATTGATCGCCCATATCATGCGCTTGTTACCTAAACTGGCGCAGGAACAAGGCTTGCCTAATGGCTTCCGAACTGTCATCAATACCGGGCGAGGTGGTGGTCAGGAGATATTTCACTTACATATACATTTGCTGGGCGGCACACCGTTGCCCGGTTTTTAATCAACTAGAGGAACATGACATGGGTATTGGTGGAATCAGTATTTGGGAGTTATTGATTATTCTAGTGATTGTTATCTTATTGTTTGGCACTAAAAAGCTGACCAATATTGGCAGCGACTTAGGTTCTGCGATTAAAAATTTCCGCAGTTCGATGCGCGAAGGCGAACAAGCGGCGGAACAGGCTGAAAAGTCTGCTATTGCTGCCGACGACAAGATGAAAGAGGAAGTGATTGAAGGCCAGGTTATGCGCAAAGAAACCAAGTCACAAATCTAAGTAACCCGCGCTCAATGCCGGCATAGAGAGTAGCAAGATTATGTTTGATGTGGGCTTTTGGGAGTTAGTGGTGGTGGGCGTGGTTGCGTTACTGGTGATTGGCCCTGATAAGTTACCGGAAGTCGCACGTACTGTTGGGCGTTGGGCGGGGCGGGCACGGGCCTACATGAATAGCGTGAGAGCAGACATAGACCGAGAAATGCGCCTACAGGAACTGCAAGAACTCATGCGCCACAACGAGCGTAACAGCCTGCATGAGATTGTGGAAGAAACCAAAACCAGTCTCACCGCTTCCCAGTCCACTCCCCCAGTCGCCACCAGTGCGGCATCCGCCACTTCTCCTCCCACCGACAAGACCACACCCTAAAGCCGTTATGAGTCACTTTCAAGAACCGCAATCCACCGATGCGGAAATGCCTTTTCTCTCTCATTTGATTGAGTTGCGCGACCGCTTGTTAAGGGCAGTGCTGACTGTCTTGGTGTTGTTTCTGTGTTTATTTCCGTTTGCTAACGACATCTACACCCTGTTAGCCGCGCCGTTGATGAGTCATTTACCTGCCGGTGCCAGCATGATTGCAACCGAGGTTGCCTCGCCGTTCCTCACGCCTATCAAACTCACGCTGGTATTGTCTTTTTATTTGGCGATCCCGGTCTTGCTGTATCATTTCTGGGGATTTGTGGCACCCGGCCTATATGCCCACGAAAAGAACTTAATCCTACCGCTATTGGTGTCAAGTAGCTTACTGTTTTATGCAGGCATGTTATTCGCCTACTTTCTGGTTTTCCCATTGGTCTTTGGCTTTTTTGTAAGTGTGTTGCCGCAAGGTATTGAAATGGCAACCGATATTACTCATTACTTAGATTTTGTGTTAAACATGTTTTTTGCGTTTGGGTTGGCTTTTGAAGTCCCTATTTTTACTATTTTGTTGATTTGGACTGGCTTTGTCACCCCGCAAGCCTTGGCTGAAAAGCGTCCCTATATCATCGTGGGCGTTTTTATTATTGCTATGGTGCTGACCCCACCGGAGGTTTTTTCGCAAGTGCTGTTAGCGGTGCCGATGCTGTTATTGTTCGAGTTGGGGCTGTGGATGTCCGGTTATTTGTTACGCTATAAAACTAAAGTGGAGCAACAGCAAGCCACAGCAACTGCAGCCTCTCCCGCAACCCAGACGACGCCCAGCGATTATCAGCCATTGACTGTCGCAGAATTAGAAGCGCAAATGCGTCAGTATGAGGCAGAAGACCGCGATCAAACCGCCAAATGAGTGACTCTCTCACGCGCTTAGGCTGGACTGCGTTTTTTCAAAACCAACTGCACCCGCATGAACTGGTCTCTCACTATCCTGCTAGGGTCGCGCAGATTCACCGCACCCATGCCGTGTTGTGGAGCGCACACGACCCGCGAGACTGTCCGATCAGCGTGTTTCCCGATCCCAAAAACATCGGTGTGGGAGATTGGGTATTACTGCCCGAGCAAGGCGTGAGACCGCTGCGGGTTTTGGAGCGGCAGCACACTTTGTGGCGTAAAGCCGCTGGGGAAAAAGTTGCGCAACAACTGATTGCTGCCAATATGGACGCCCTGTTTATTGTCAGTTCTTGTAATCAGGATTTTAATGAATCGCGAGTAGAACGGTATTTGGCCTGGGCGATAGAAACCCAAATCACGCCCTTGTTGATTTTGACCAAAGCCGATCAAGTAGATGACCTCACACCCTTCAAACAAGCCGCGCAAAGGCTTTATCGTGATTTGTCGATCATTTGCTTGGATGCGCGTGAGGCGATCCAGGTGGCTATCCTCAAAGACTGGTGTAAACCAGGCGAGACGGCAGTTTTGGTGGGTTCTTCTGGGGCAGGAAAATCCACTTTAATTAACAGCTTGACCGGTGCTACTCAGAAAACCGGGGCAGTGCGCGTTGGAGATGACAAGGGCAAACACACCACCACCGCCCGTTCTCTGCATTTGTTGCAGGATGGCGGCGTGTTGATTGATACCCCTGGGGTGCGCGAATTGCAACTGACGGCGTGTGAAGCGGGTATTGAAGACACTTTTGAAGATGTCACGGCTTTTTTCGGTGGCTGCAAATTCAATGATTGCCAGCACCAAGCGGTCGATTTGGATTGTGCGATTCAACAGGCGATTGCGGCGGGCCAGTTAGAACCCCGACGTTGGCAGAATTATCAAAAACTGTGTGGTGAACAGACTCAACAACAGCAACGCCTCGCCGTGCAACACGACCCCAGCCGCAAGTCGAAGCAAACTCCCGCCAAACAACAACCCCGGCCTCGCCGCAAAACCTAAGTGTTTCACGCCTTTAGCGAGGTCGCGACACTGAGCGGTAAGCGGATAAAAAATCGGCAACCTTTGCCAACTTGACTGTCTAATCCAACTTGACCGCCGTGGGTTTCAACGATTTTCTTCACAATCGCCAGTCCTAAGCCCGTGCTTTTTTCACCCCCCGTGGGTTTGCTGCCCAATTTGGCAAAAGTGCCAAACAGGCGATGCTGCTTATCCGGCGCAATTCCTGGCCCTTCGTCGGTGACTGACACTTCGGCATAATCGCCCACGGTTTTTAAACTGACTTGTACCTGGGTTTTAGGGGGGGCATATTTAATGGCATTGCTAATCAGATTATCTAAGACTTGGCCGATGCGTTCTTGATCAAAAGTAAACACCAAATCTGGCTTGGGTAAGTCCATTTCGATGGACATTTCCTTTTGCTGCGCATTGCGACAATTGAGACGCACGCGATAGCGAATGAGATCATTCAGGTTGGCGTCATGGATGCGTAAATCAAATTTACCACTTTCAATAACGCTGATGTCCAACAAATCATTCACGGTGATTAACATTTCCTGACTGACTTGATGAATAATACCGAGAAATTCTTTGCGGCTGGCTTCATCTAAAGGCGTGTTAAGCAGTAGTTGACTAAAACCCATAATTGAGCTGAGTGGATTGCGTAGATCGTGCGCTGCCATGCCGAGAAACTTATTTTTTTCTTCATCCAGTTCTAGTAATTTTTGTTGATAACCCAGAATACGGTTACCCACATTGAGTCTTGAGCGTAATTCTTCTGGTTGCACAGGCTTTGATAAAAAATCGTCGGCCCCCGCATCTAATCCAGTCACGATGTCCTCTTTAGAGTTTTTGCTGGTCAGCAAAATCACATAAATAAAGGGGAGCTTTTCGGTGTTTTTAATCCGCTGACACAGTTCCAAACCATCCATATTGGGCATCATCCAATCCAGCAGAGCCAGACGAGGCAGTTCAGTCTCCTCTTGGGTTAAAATTTCCCAGCCAACTTGACCATCGGGTACCGCAATGGGTTCATAACCCCAACTGGTTACCCATTCTTCCAGTACAATTCTGGAAGTCATCGCATCTTCAGCAATCAGGATTTTCATGTCAGAAAGTGATCCCAGTCAGTTTGTTTCCAGGTGTCTTGTAAGGTATTAAAGGCTATTTCTAGCTGCGGCAATAAGTTTTTTAAGGTCTCAACCTGTCGTTCTTTGGCAATTTGTTCTCCCATAAAAGCCAGTTCACCTAAACGTAACGCCCCGACATTGCGAGATTCACCTTTAAGCGAATGTAACACCCGTTCAATCACTTTCCAGTCGGGTGTGAATTCCAAATGATGCGCAAGGGTGGCTAATTGTTGCGCACTGTCTTCGATGAAGATGGTCACAATTCTTTTCAGTAAACTGACATTACCAATCACCACTTGGCGCATTTGTTCAGCATCAAATACGGGATATTTGTCGTTGACTGGTGTGCTGTGGTTGGGTATTGCTGCGCTTGGGGTAGCGCTAATCCGCACTTTTTTGGCAGTACAGTATTTTTCCATGAGTTGGCTGATTTGTTCAATGCCAAAGGGTTTGGCCAAATAATCATCCATGCCCGCGTTATAACAATTTTGGGCGTCACCGCGCATGGCGTTTGCGGTGACTGCCACAATCGGGGTGTGTTCAGTCTGGGGTAAGGCAGCCTCGTAGCGACGTATAGATCGTGTGGCTTCTAAACCATCTAACTCTGGCATCTGAATATCCATGAAAATCAAATCATAACGCAGACCAGTTTGCTGAGCTTGTTGCCATTGATTGATTGCTTCCTGACCATTCACCGCCACCTCTACCTGGGTGTGCAGTTGTTCCAACATATTGAGCGCAACCATACGATTAATTTCGTTGTCTTCCACCAGTAAAATCCGCACTTGCGGATAGTGTGCATGGATGAGTCGCCCCTCTTCTTCCGGGTCAGTTTCCATCGGAGGCGGCGCACCGGGCACCGGAAGTTTTAACCAAGTGGGAGGTGCTTGTTGTTCAAGATAGGCGGCACGGATGAGTTCCAGGCTGAATTGAAACTGATGGCGTGGCAGGGGTTTCAGCAAAAAAGCAGAAAAACCATAGTTGAGCATCTCTTGGACATTGGGAATATGCACGGCTGAAGAGAGCATCACCAAACACAGTTTGCGGTAGCGCGGATTGGCGCGAATCCGGGCACCCAAATGCAGGCCATCGCTGCCCGGCATTAAATAATCCAGAATAGCCAGCCAGTAGGGATCTTGTTCTTCAAGTCCGGCTTGCAGGGTTTGTAACGCAGCCTCAGCATCGCCCACCACGCTGCAACGCACGGTCAAACCATTGAGTTGTTCAGATAAAATGTGGCGATTGATGGGGTTGTCATCGACGACGAGGACACGGCTGCCGGTAATGCTGGCCAGGGCATATTGCTTGAAATCAAAGTCTGGGATGTGGGCGACTGGCAAGGGCAGGGTAAAGCGAAAAATAGAGCCGCGCCCGACTTCACTGCTGACCGTGATCTGGCCGCCCATGAGGCCGACAAGTTGGTGGCAAATACTCAACCCTAAGCCTGTGCCACCAAAACGGCGGGTGGGAGAGGCATCCGCTTGAGTGAATTTTTCAAAAATACGTTCTAATTGGTTGGGAATAATCCCAATGCCGGTGTCTTCGATTTGAAAATTAAGGCGAATAATGCCGGTTGTTGGGTCAACAGCTTCAGCGCAGGTAACGCTCACCAATACATGTCCGCTGTGGGTGAATTTAATCGCATTACCAATGAGATTGGTGAGAATTTGGCGTAAACGGCCTGCATCAATAAACACGCCGCGTGGGACATCAGGGGCCACATGTACCAGTAATTCTAAGCCTTTACTGGCAGCACTCAGGTCCAGTAGACGGGTAACATCCAGTACTGCCGCTTCTAGGTCAACGGTATCTGGTTCTAGTATCAGTTTGCCCGCCTCGATCTTGGAGAAATCTAGAATATCGTTGAGTAAAGTCAGCAGCGCGTTGGCGGAGCGATGAATGGTGTTGGCGTATTCCAGTTGTTTATCGGCTAAGTCGGTGGCAAGCAGCAGCTCGGTCATGCCCACCACGCCATTCATGGGAGTACGAATTTCGTGGCTCATGTTGGCGAGAAACTCGCTTTTCGCCTGGGCAGCGGCTTCTGCGGCTTCTTTGGCATTTTGCAGGGCTTCTTCGGTTCTTTTTTGCTCGGTGATGTCACGGCCTACCGCCTGGGCTTCGACAAACACGCCCTGGTCGTCGAGTAGGGCACGATGAATCCATTGTTGCCAGCGCATGTCGCCGTTATCCAGGCAAACGCGGTGTTCCAAAATCAGCATGGGATGACGCTGCCCTAGATTTTTCATGCCTTGCAGTACCAGTTCACGATCTTCTGAATAGATCAAGGGCGCAAAGTGGTAGCCCAATAGTTGTTCTTCGCAGCGTTCAAAATAACGGCAGTAGGCTTGATTAACAAAAGTAAGAATACCGTTTGGTAGATAACGGCAAATCAGTTCAGTCTGATCCTGTACTATCGCCCGGTATTGGGATTCGCTGGCACGCAGCGCTTGGGCAACCGCTTCGCTGCGATGTTCTGCATGTCGTGCCAGCCAAATCATTGCAAACATCAACGCGGTAAACAGGCAAAAAATCACCAGCGTTTGATCCAGGACATCTCGTTGGTAATTACTGAACAGCGTTTGGGGATACAGTGCCACCAGTTGCCACTGGGTTTCCATCACCGGCAGGTTAAATAGAATTTCCTGACGATCCAGCAATTCAGTGCGTGGCGGCAAAACACCCATTTGTTCGGGAAAGGAACGCGCCGTGACTTCGATTTTTCGTAATTTTTCCCGATCCGTGAGTACCAATTCATAGCCATGTGGTTGCCCATCACGAAGAAATTTAGCCAGCATGGTCGGGCGAAAGCTGATGCAAAAAAAGCCACGATAGGGATCTTTTGCCCATTGCACTGTGATGTCAAAATATTGCTGATTGAGGGTGTTGCGTATGTTGCTGCTGCCGGTGTTGGGGCCGTTGGCTGTTGGGCTGTTGGCTTCTTCTTCCAGACACAGTGCGTTCACCGGGCCGCCTAGGTGATCGAGCAGGGGTAGACCGTGAATATCGGTGATGCTGAAAGCCAGTGCGCCGGGGAAATAATCTTCGATCAAGGTGCTGAGATGCTGGTGTTGCGTTTGATCGGTGGGATACTGGGCCAGTGCTGCGATGGTGTCAGCATGGTGACGGGCAAACAGTTTGACGCGGCGCTGTTCTTCGCGGGCGAAGTGAGTGATTTGTCCAGCCACACCAAACACCGCGTTTTGCACAATAGAATATTGCTGTTGTCTGAAGTCCTCCAGACGAATTTGCGCAATCCAGAACAAGACAATGCCCAGGAGCAAGAGCGTTGCGAGGCTGAATTCAATGGCATAGTATTTTGAGAATTTAAATGTCTTCATGGACGCTACAACCGGCGGGTGGAGACAGGGTTAAGGGGCGGTGAAACGGCTGGAAAAGTCTTCGTGGAAACCGGGTCGGTCGGCAATGGGCGTGTTATTATAGAAAGCTGTAACTACCAACGCCCGTCGCTTGGCGGCGTTGTGTGAAAACGCTGGCTGTTTGTGCCGACCCTCTGAATTGCCGTGATCTGAAGGAATTATGCAAAGCGCGAACCAACGAACCATTTTGGTGACCAGTGCCCTGCCCTATGCCAATGGCCCGATTCATCTCGGACACTTGGTTGAGTATATTCAAACTGATATCTGGGTCAGATTCCAAAAACTACGTGGACATACATGTTACTACGTGTGTGCAGATGATGCACATGGTACGCCCATTATGCTCAAGGCACAGCAAGCCGGGCTGTCTCCAGAAGTCTTAATTGCCAACATAGGGCAGCAACATCAGGCTGATTTTGCCGATTTTGCCATCGGTTTTGATAATTACCACAGCACCCATTCGCCAGAAAATCGTTATTTTGCCAACCATATTTATCTGGGATTACGTGATCAGGGGCACATCCGTCGGGAAGTGATTCAGCAAGCCTACGATCCAGTTAAGCAGATGTTTTTGCCAGACCGTTTCATTAAAGGTGAGTGTCCGCGTTGTGGCGCAGCCGACCAATATGGCGACAGTTGCGAAGTGTGTGGTGCAACTTATTCGCCCCTGGAAATGAAAAATCCCGTGTCGGCGGTGTCGGGTGCCACACCTGAAACCCGCGAATCTGAGCATTTTTTCGTGTGCCTGCAAGATTTTGAGGCAATGCTGCGGGCCTGGGTCAGCAGCGGTAGCTTACAAGTGGCAGTGGCGCGTAAACTCGATGAATGGTTTGAAGCGGGACTGCAATCTTGGGATATTTCGCGCGATGCGCCCTATTGGGGCTTTGAAATTCCCGATGCGCCCGGTAAGTATTTTTATGTCTGGCTGGATGCACCGATAGGGTATCTGGCCAGTTTTAAGCATTTTTGTGATCGCACTGGGGTCGATTTCGACGCTTTCTGGGCCGCCGATAGCCAAGCTGAAATCTATCATTTTATCGGTAAAGACATCATTTATTTCCATGCTTTGTTTTGGCCGGCGATGCTGAGCGGTGGCGGATTCCGCAAACCCACCGGGATTTTTGCCCACGGTTTTCTGACCGTCGATGGTCAAAAAATGTCCAAGTCTCGCGGCACTTTTATTACTGCCCGCAGTTATCTACAGCATCTGAATCCCGAATATTTGCGTTATTACTTTGCGGCTAAACTCAGTTCTGGCATTGATGACATTGATCTCAATTTGGAAGATTTTGCGCAGCGGGTCAACGCGGATCTGGTGGGTAAAATCGTCAATATTGCCAGCCGTTGTGCGGGCTTTATCAGCAAGCGCTTTCAAGGTCGTCTGGCTCCAAGTCTGCACGATCCGGCTTTATATCAGCATTTTCTCAGTCTCAGTCCTTTGATTGCGCAAGATTATGAGGGCCGCGACTACAGCAAAGCGGTGCGTGAAATCATGGCCTTGGCAGATCGGGCCAACCAATACATCGATGAACATAAACCCTGGGTGATCGCCAAGACCGAGGGCCAGGAAGCGGCCTTGCAAGCGGTGTGTAGTCAGGGTTTGAACCTGTTTCGCGTATTGATGGGTTATTTAGCCCCCGTGTTGCCTTTGATGGCGAAGCAAGTGGAAAGCTTTTTAGCCGCCCCCTTAGGCTGGGCACCAGCACCGCTGCTGGATCAGGATATTCAGCCGTTTCAGCCGCTGATGACGCGGGTAGAAGCGCCACAAATTGAAGCGATGCTGGCCAGCAGCCGCGCTGAGTTAGCGGCACAGACCGCCGCCCCAGTTCATGACGCAACTATCGCTGCGATTGCACCAGCACCCATGGCTTCCGCAGCCCCCATTGCAGCGCTGAAAGCGCAGGTTGATTATGAAACCTTCAGCCAGGTTGATTTACGGATTGCGAGAATTCTTCAAGCAGAATCGGTGGAAGGTGCTGATAAGTTGTTAAAACTGACTTTGGATGTCGGCGAAGCCACACCGCGCACCGTGTTTGCGGGGATTAAAGCCGCGTACCCAAATCCAACGATTTTGGAACACAAGCTTACGGTGATGGTGGCGAATTTAGCGCCCCGTAAAATGCGTTTTGGTTGGTCGGAAGGCATGGTGTTGGCAGCGGGGCCTGGTGGTAGTGAGATTTTTTTACTGAGTCCAGACCCAGGCGCGCAGCCTGGGATGCAGGTGAAATAAAGGTTCACGCCTGCTGGGCCAGCGGGTAAAGCAGACAGGCTGATAGCTTGCACACTACCTTGAAAGACAAGGTGAATTGGGTTTTTACTAGGCAAAGGAGTTTTGTATGTCAAAAATCACTGATATTCGGGGCCGTGAGATTTTGGATTCGCGTGGCAATCCTACCGTGGAAGTGGATGTGTACACCGAAACGGGCAAAATTGGGCGTGCTGCGGTTCCTTCCGGCGCTTCTACTGGAAGCCGCGAAGCGCTGGAATTACGTGATGGTGACGCCAGCCGTTATCTGGGCAAAGGGGTGCGTAAAGCCGTTGGTTTTATTAACAATGAGTTGCGCCGTGCGTTGCTGGGTTTTGAAGTGGTGGCCCAAGAGGAATTGGATAAAACCCTCATCAGCTTGGACGGTACACCGAATAAAAGCCAGTTTGGTGCAAATGCGCTGCTGGGGATTTCGTTGGCGGCGGCTAAAGCGGCTGCCCAAGAAGCCGATGTGCCGTTATATCGTTATTTGCGTGGACGCGGTGACGTGTTGATGCCAGTACCGATGATGAATATCATCAACGGCGGTGCCCACGCAGATAATAGCGTGGATTTACAAGAGTTTATGATTATTCCAGCCGGTGCGCCGAGCTTTACTGAAGCTGTGCGTTATGGCGCAGAAGTGTTTCATGCGCTGAAAAAGGTATTGCACAGCAAAGGCTTAAACACCGCAGTGGGGGATGAAGGTGGCTTTGCGCCAGACTTATCTTCTAATGAAGAAGCCATTGAAGTGATTTTGCAAGCGATTGAAAAAGCAGGCTACACGCCCGGCAAGGATATTTGGCTGGGACTGGATGTGGCGAGTTCGGAGTTTTACGAACAGGGTTTATATAACCTGGCCTCAGAAAAGCGTCAATTGGATGCCGCACAGTTCACCGACTATCTGGCTGCTTGGGTGGATAAATACCCGATTCTCTCGATTGAAGATGGCATGGCCGAAGGTGATTGGGCCGGTTGGAAACTGTTGACCGACAAGCTAGGCCAGCGCATTCAATTGGTGGGCGATGATTTATTTGTCACCAACACGGCTATCCTGCAAGAAGGGATCGATAAGGGCATCGCTAATTCTATCCTGATTAAACTGAATCAGATCGGCACCCTGACCGAAACCCTGGCGGCCATCGAAATGGCCCGGCAAGCGGGCTACACTTCAGTGATTTCGCACCGTTCCGGGGAAACTGAAGACACCACGATTGCTGATTTGGCGGTGGGCACCTATGTGGGGCAAATCAAGACCGGTTCGCTGTCGCGCACTGATCGTGTGGCTAAATATAACCGTTTGATCCGCATTGAAGAGCGTTTGGGCGAGAAGGCGACCTATCCTGGCTTGTCCATTTTTCCCCGGCGTGCTTAAACGCGCATGGAGTTGTCATGATCAACCGTGTCTTATGGATGATAGTGATGGTGCTGTCACTCGGTGCTTGTGCGGGTAGACCTGCTCAAGTTGACTACGAAGGTTGTGGTTCGCGCATGTTGTTTTGGGCAATTGGCCCTAAATCGGAACAGCCGTACCTTGACGTGTGTTACACCCAGCTAGCAGCAAACGAGGTGAACGCAGCTTTCGATTACGTGCCGATTCCAGGCATTAATCAAGACACTAGACAGGCGCTTGATAATAACCAGGATGGTATTTCCGGTAATGGCCAGCACTATCAAGACAAAATCCACTGGGGTGGTGGTGGGTGTGCTAAATATGCGCGGCGGATCGTACAAAAAAACTGTGCCCAACTGGGTAATGCCACCCGTACCGGTGGTTGCGAGTGGATTGCCTTGCAGATCACCCCGAAACCTGGGGTTAAAGAGGGCTACGTTACCTTAACTCCGGTTTCCAGGGTGCGCTTACCGGACGGGAGTGAGCAGGACAATTATGCCCGTAGTTTCACTACGGGCTTTTCTAATTGCCCCTGAGAACTGTTGCCGGAAATGTCTTGCCTGCCCTGTGTGATTATGATATACGTCCTGGTTTTGACGACTTACTATAGTGATTTTCAGCGGTTGAAGTGCCAGAAGCAGCACTTAACACAAACCGAGTGTTTGGTTTAATCCTGAAAGTCACAGGCATTAGGAGAATTTGAAGTCATGCCTGACACACTGTCCACCCGCGCCTTGACCCCTTATCAACCTGCGGAAGGCGAAGAATACATGTGCGATGAGCAGCTTGAGCACTTTCGGGGTATTTTGCTAAATTGGAAGCAAGATCTGATGGACGAAATGGAGCGTACTGTCCATCACATGCAAGACGAAGCGACCAATTTCCCAGATCCCAATGATCGGGCAACCCAAGAAGAGGAGTTTACAATTGAGTTGCGCACCCGTGATCGCGAGCTCAAGTTGATCCGCAAGATCGACGAATCCCTCAAGCAGCTTGATAATAAAGAGTATGGCTTTTGTGAGAGTTGTGGCGTAGAAATTGGCCTGCGTCGCCTGGAAGCCCGGCCTACCGCGACCAAGTGCATTGACTGTAAAACCTTGGATGAAATACGCGAGAAACAGATGGCCTGAACATCACGTCATATGTTGTAGAGCCTAAGGGCGCGGTAGATGCCGCGCCTTTTTTATGTCCGGTCGTATCGCTATAAACATATAGGAAGCGGGCGATGTGTCTGCATAAACGGTGGTTCTGGCGATTAGGTGGATTTGGCAGTTTAGGAAAGGGGCTTAAATAACAATGGGTTAGGGGAAGAGAGGGGAAAGGGAGAGGATGAATGTAAAAAAAGTGTAAAAAAGTAGTTGACGGTGGTGAGTAGGGCTGTATAATGCGCGGCTTGTTCAGTGCGACGGAAGTTAGGAAGAAGGAAGACGCACTGAGAAGTTCTGAAGATGGATAAAAAGTTTTCAGAAGTGCTTGACAAGAAGAAAAAGGATGATATACTTCTCGGTCTAAGCTGATGCGAAGCAAGCGCATCGAAAATGCTCTTTAACAGTACGGAATCAAGCAATTTGTGTGGGTGCTTG
>Ga0209575_10000297_pt1 | contig 41446 bp, 30 predicted proteins | sample Medcelwee11metaG_FD_187172 | JGI IMG/M metagenome (GOLD analysis project Ga0209575, IMG submission 187172) | Freshwater pond sediment microbial communities from the University of Edinburgh, under environmental carbon perturbations - Medium... | ecosystem: Environmental > Aquatic > Freshwater >...
GGGAATTAATAGAAGGAGCAGGTTGTGAGCTAAAATATTTACCATCTTATTCGCCGGACCTAAACAAGATTGAAAACTGCTGGTCATGGATAAAAAGTAGGATTCGCAAACAAATAAGTCAGTTTAACTGCCTTCGGGATGCGATGGAGTATGTACTAGAACAAGCGTCCTAACCACCTTGGCGACTGCTATAATTGTTTGGTCAGTTGTTTAATGATGCCACCTTCTCCCATTAAGTCTTCTGGTTTTTGGTAGTTTTTTAATATTGCATCAAGTATTTCTGTGGGAATGTCCATTGTCTTTTTCTCCTTATTTTATTTATTTCTACCCTTGACACAATTTATTTTACATTCCCTACGAAATTTGTTCTTTAGGTTGTGTTCATCCTATTCCTGCTACTTCTTCTAATTCCTAAAATTGGCGAAGGTATTGCCCTTGACACAATTTATTTTACATTCCCCCATCTCACTTTCACTACCACAAATCCTGACATTCCTTTCTCTTTTTTTTCTGCTTTTGATGGTTTCTCTGATACCTCAAACTTAATCTTTGTCATTATTTCAGGATATACCTTTTTTAATTCTACTATGATTTTTTCTGGATGATAACCTTGATCTACTAATATTGTTGTTTTTGGTAACTCTTCTGGTTTTAATTTAAAATAATCTATATTTTTTGTTAACATTTCTATTAAACCCTGATCATCACTCACACTTGCTTTTGTACAATGACTGAAAAAAGGAAAACCTAAAATATCTACTGCTAAATGTCTTTTTATACCATTTATCATTTTGTAGAAACAAAACCCTTTCAATTCAATACTTGCATTACAAGTATTATCTACTGCCTGAGAATCAATTATCATTAAAGTTGTCCATTTTGGTTCTTTTTTAACTTGTTCCCTTACCCGACTGTGTAATGTCTCCATTATTTTTTCAATTACTCCCTCTTGTCTCCAATGTTTATAATGCCAATAGACGGTTGAATAGGGGGGGGGGAAATCTTTTGGTAAGTCGCACCAATTACAACCATTTTTCAGTTGGTAAAATATCGCATTTAATATTTCTCTTTTACTCCATTTTGGCGGTCTAGTATTTTTCTTGATTGGTAATAAGGGTTCAATAATTAACCACTCTTGTTCTTTTAAATCTGTTGAATATGCCATAATTTTACATTTACTCTTTTCTTCTCTCTAGTCCTTTTCACTATTATATCTTTTTCTTTACAAATATCCCAAATGAGTTCTATATTAAGCCTGAATCATAAACTGATTTTCTGTCAAATTAGGTTTATTACCTAATACAGCAAATTTACCACCTGTACCAAAACCAGAAACTGTAGCATTTTGGTTATAGAATAAAGCTCCTGTCGTAGTATTGTAAACAATATCCGCACCACTAATCGCAGCAGCTGCATCACTATTCACTTTAGCAAATTCTGTATTAATAGAGAAACCTATACCATTAGCGGATGTTATTCTAGGGAAGGTAGTTTTATCTAAGACAATTTTGTCATTCTGACTAATCAGAAAATCTGTAATAGTATCTATACCCACTGCTTTTCTGGTAAAGGTTGCCTTAGTATCATAAGTAAATTTATCGGCTCCTGTACCACCAGTTAAACGATCATTTCCAGGATTCACTAGGAATATATCATTACCACCAGCACCTAATAGGGTATCATTGCCAGCACTACCATTCAAATAGTCTGCTCCGTCACCACCGTTTAATAAATCATTACCAGTATTACCGAGTAAAGTATCACTGCCGGCATTACCTAGTAAACTATCATCACCATCACCGCCTAATAAGCTGTCATTACCAGCTAAACCATTGATAGTATCATTGCCGGCTAAACCATTAATTGTGTCATCGCCAATTGTTCCCAATAGTACATCTGGTCCGGTGGTTGGTTGGGTGACAATAGTACGAAAATTCCAAGTGCTATTATCGCTAATACCAGTAAAATAATTGCCTACTGTATCTTTAATCGCACCATTGGCTATTTCCACATAATAACCCGTATCTAAAGTTAAGTTAGCAGTTGGGTTAATCGTTAATTGACTACCCCTCACCGTAATATTAGGGGCGGTTACATCAATATTTTCGACAATTGAATTATCAGCTAGTTTTTTGATGAGAATATTACCCATGCCTTTTTGGATGGTTTCGTCAAATCTTACTGATAGATTTTGATTGAGGGATACACCAGTCATATCATCCGTGGGATTAGTGCTGACTATTACGGGAGCCAGGGTATCGACAGTGCGGAAATTCCAACGAGTATTACCAATGATGCCGGCAAAATTATTGCTACTAGAATCCTTAATTGCTCCTCTGGCTATTTCTATGTAATAACCTGTATTGGAGGTCAAGTCAGCTACTGGATTAATAGTTAATTGACTACCATTAGCTGTAATATTTTGCTCTGTAATACCGATGGTTTCTACTATTGAGCCGTCAGCCAATTTTTTAATAGTAATATTACCAGAACCTTTTTGTATTGGTTCATTAAAATTGACTACTAAATTTGCACCTAGTGGCACATTTACGCCATTATCTAGCGGACTTAAACTGACTAATTGGGGAGCAATCACATCGGCTGTTTGGAAATTCCAGGTACTATTCCCCGTCATGCCAGCAAAATTATTACCATCAAAATCTTTAATAGCAGTATTAGCAATTTCTATGTAATAACCAGTATTGGAACTTAAGTTATTAGTAGGATTAATAGTTAATTGATTCTCACTAATTGTTACCTTCGTGCCAGTCACATTAATAGTTTCTAAAATCGTATTATCGGCTAGTTTCTTGATCAGAATATTGCCTGTCCCTTTCCTTAAAGGTTCACTAAAATTAATTACTAAATTCGCATTAGGTGCTACGGCTGTAGCATTATCAACGGGACTCATATCAACTACCGTAGGAGCAACCGTATCAGCCGTCTGGAAATTCCACAGACTATTACCGATCATGCCAGCAAAATTATTACTAGATAAATCTTTAATCGCACCATTAGCTATTTCCACATAATAGGCTGTATTCGGCAATAGATTATTAGCGGGGTTAATCGTCATTTGACTACCACTCACCGTAATATTAGTAGCCGTCATCGCCATATTTTCGACGATGGAATGATCATCTAGTTTTTTAATCAGAATATTACCTATGCCTTTTTGTACAGGTTCACTGAAGTTAACTACCAAATTTTGACTGATAGATACGTTTTGACCATCATCCACCGGACTAATATTAACGACTCTAGGGGCGATCGTATCGGCTGTTTGGAAATTCCAGGTACTATTCCCGGTCATGCCAGTGAAATAATTACCGACTAAATCTTGTACTGCATCATTCGCAATTTGTATATAGTAACCAGTATTTGCCGTAAAGTCGGTGACTGGATTAATAGTTAGTTGACTACCATTCACCGTAATATTCGACGTAGTGACATCAATAGTTTCTACTAGGGAATTATTAGCTAAATTCTTAATTAAAATATTACCTGTGCCGGCTTGGATCGGTTCATTAAAGTTAACTAGCAAATCAGCCCCTAAAGGCACAGCGAGAGCATTATCAACAGGACTAATACTAACGATACTGGGTCCGATGGTATCGGTTGTTTGGAAATTCCATGTACTATTGCCTGTCATGCCGGCAAAATTATTACCTGCTTCGTCTTTGATCGCACTAATACTAATTTCTACATAATAATTAGTATTAGGCAGCAAATCAGCAGTCGGATTAATAGTTAGTTGAGTCCCATTGACTGTAATATTAGATGCTGTGACTGCAATAGTTTCAGCGACTGAGCTATCAGACAATTTTTTAATAGTGATATTACCAGACCCTTTTTGTACAGGTTCACTAAAATTAACAATTAAATTAGTACCCTGGGCAACAATAGTCGCATTATCTACCGGACCAGTGCTAACTACGGTGGGGGCGATCGCATCTTTTGTTTGGAAATTCCAGGTACTATTGTCTAATATGCCGGCAAAATTATTACTAACGGTATCTTGAATAGCACCATTCGTAATTTCTACATAATAAGCAGTATTTGCAACTAAATCGGCAGTAGGATTAATCGTTAATTGACTACCACTCACCGTAATATTAGAGGCTGTTACATCAATATTTTCTACCAGTGCATTATCAGCTAATTTTTTGATCCTAATATTACCTATGCCTTTTTTCACCGTCTCACTAAAATTAACTACTAAATTTTGAGTATTAGTAACGGTTGTCGCATTATCTATAGGATTCAGACTAACTAATGTGGGTGAAATATTATCAACTGTTTGAAAATTCCATAAACTATTACCTGTCATACCAACAAAACTATTACGTGCCATATCTCTAATCGCACTATTGGTAATTTCCACATAATACCCCGTATTTGAAGTGAAATCAGCAACAGGATTAATCGTTACTTGACTGCCATTCACCATCACGTTAGGTGATGCCACATTAATAGTTTCGACTACTGAATTATCGCTTAATTTCTTGATCAGAATATCGCCTAACCCTTTTTGCACCATTTCACTGAAATTAACTACTAAATTTTCTCCCAGAGGAACCGCAGTAGCATTATCTAATGGACTAATACTGAGGATGGTCGGGGCGATCACATCAACGGTTTGAAAATTCCAAGTGCTATTACCTGCGATGCCAGTAAAGCTATTACCCGCTAAATCTTGAATAGCAGTATTCGCAATTTCCACATAATAACCAGTATTAGAAGTAAAGTCCACCTTGGGATTAATCGTTAATTGATTACCATTGACCGTAATACTAGAGGACAGCACATCAATAGTTTCGACGATTGAGTTATCCGTCAGTTTTTTAATAAGAATATTACCTGTCCCTTTCTGAATAGTTGCGTTAAAATTAATTAATAAATTTTCGCCGAGAAGTACAGCCATAGCATTATCAACGGGACTAGTGCTAATTATATTGGGCGTTGTTATACTTATATTATTTAATGTAGCCATTGTTTTTCTCCTGAAGATTATATTTTCTTGAGTGGCATTTTCATTCCCATCTCTAATACTAGAAATAGATACCTAGTACCGGATAAAACGTCTAAAATCTTTATGCACCAAGATATTTGATCAAAACAGGAATAATTATTTTAATATTTTTCTATCTTTTTATAGAGTACCCAGGCTCAAAAAAAAGTGATCACCCCGGATCACTATAGCTAATTTTAGCCTATCGGAATACAATAATCTGTTGATCAACATACCGTAGGGACAATTCATGAATTCCCCCTACTACCTGGGGTGAAACCTGCTATAGTAAGGGCGATTAGCAGGATCAATCATCTAACAGAAAACATTATAATTTTCTCGCTAATGAAATATAAATAATACAAATAATTTAATTTAAGATATTATTAAATTTTTCAATTATTCATGATATGGAAAAATAATTTAAACAATAAATATGCTAGGATTAACAGAAAATTTATATGATTAACTTTTTAGAATGAATTTAAACCCTGACACCATCACACCTAATTTACCAGAAAATATTATCCCAACTATCTCAACGGTTGCCCAGCAATGTGTGAATATTGGACAAGCCCTGCAGGCTAGTAATAAAATCACCGAGGCAATAATTTATTATCAACGGGCGATCGCTATTGATCCGCTATGGGCGATCGCCCATCAGCAGTTACATAATTTATCGACATCTTTACCCGTATTGGATAGCAAGCAAGCCAATCATTATTGTCAACTTGGTGATCAGTTATTAGAGGCAAAAAAAATTCAGGAAGCAGAGCAAGCCTATAATACAGCTATTCTTTATCATCCCCAACATCCTTGGTCTTATATTAAATTAGGGGAAATTTATTTACAGTTAAACCAGTGGGAAAAATCAGTTAACACCTTAAAAATTGGTATTTTATATAATCCTGATTTTCCTTGGTCTTATAGTAAACTGGGCGATGCCAGTAGTCAATTATCTGATTGGCAAACTGCTCAATCAGCTTATGAAAAATCTATTAATTTATTACCAGATTTTCCTTGGCATTATCAAAAATTAGCGAATTGTTATGAAAAATTAGGAGATATACCACGGGCGATCGCCCATTACCAAAAATTTATTGAACTGCAACCGTCAGGCTGGTTTGCCTATGAGCAATTAGGTCAAATTTTCAGGCAACAACAACGCACAACAGAAGCGATCGCCCTGTATCAGCAAGCAATAACTAAACAAACTAATTTGCCATCTATATATGTCAATTTGGCAAATCTTTATTTAGAAAAAGGTGATGGCTCTCAGGCTATAGACTATTATTTACAAATAATTGAGAAAAAACCCGATTATCCAGAACCTTATAAAAAGTTACGAGGTATTTATAATTATCAACTGGTGAATATTACCCCGGCTTTGACAGAAAAATTAATCAAAACTTATCAACAAGTCTTGCAAAAGCAACCTGGAATAATTGACGCTCGGATTAATCTAGGAAATATTCTGACTAGTCAGGGAAAAATTGACGTGGCAATTAATCATTATCGGCAAGCTCTTAATCAAAAGTTAACAAATAATTTTCCCCATTTAGTAAAAAATATTTCAGGGAATATTACAGAAAATCAACCTAATTTTTTAATCATTGGAGCGGCTAAAAGTGGCACTTCTTCCCTCTATGAATATTTATCTAAACATCCCCAAATAGTAACGTCTTTACACAAAGAAATTAATTTCTTTCACCAAAAATTTCATTTAGGTTTACCCTGGTATTATGCTCATTTTGCTAATTTATCCAAATTTGCTAATTTATTAACCGGGGAAGCTAGTGCGGATTATTTATATCACCCAATAGCTTGTCAAAGAATTTATAATTTTTTACCAAAAGTTAAATTAATTACCATATTAAGAAATCCCATTGATCGGGGTATTTCTCATTACTATATGGCCAAGAAAAATGGTGAAGAAAAGCGGGATTTAGCAACCGTTATTCAAGCAGAAATAGAAGTATTAAGAAGTTTGCCTAAAGATTTTGATAATATTGCTAGTCAGTTAAAAACAGGTCACTATTATTTTCAAAGTGGTTTATATATATACTTTTTAGCACCTTGGTTAGGTAAATTTGGGCAAGATCGTTTATTAATTTTAGATTATGAAGATTTAAAAAATCATCCGGCTGATACAATGAGTAAAATTTATCAATTTTTAGGCATTCCTGATCATCCTTTAGCCCAATATGAAAAATATTTTGCTGGTCAATATCAGAGTGAAATAACCGATCAGCAAAGGGCAAATTTATTAGAGCTATTCCAAATACATAATGATTTATTAGAAACTCGCTTAGACAAAAAATTTAATTGGAGTTAACTCAAAAATATGAAAAATTTATCAGAAAACCTATTAGAAAATCTATTAGAAAATTTTAGTAATTGTGCAACCGTTGCCCAATCTTTAATCAACCAAGCAAAATTATATCAAGATCAAGGTAATGGGGAATTAGCTATTATTTTTTATCAACGGGCGATCGCCCTGTATCCCTATAATTTAAAAATCCATCAACAATTAAAAACCCTGAATATTTCGCCGACTAATTATCAGCCTGAAAAATCTCAGGAGTATTGTCAGTTAGCCAATAAACACCAAGAAAATCAAGAAATATTTGAGGCAATAATTGCCTATGAAACAGCTATTAACTTTAATTGGCAAAACGCCCTAGCCTACCAAAAATTAGGCGAAATATTAATCAACCTAGAACAATGGCAAACCGCTAGTCATATCTTAGAAATAGCTATTTGGTTAAATCCTGATTTTCCCTGGAATTATCAAAAATTAGGTGAGGCGTACAGTCAATTAGAACAATGGTCTCAGGCAAAACAAGCCTATCAGCAAACCATTAAACTTATACCAGATTTTCCTTGGGCTTATCATAAATTAGCAAAAATTCAAACACAATTAGGGGAAATTTCTGAGGCGATTATTAATCATCAGCAAGTTATTAAATTAAAATCTGATGCTTGGGAATCTTGGGAAAAACTTATCCAGTTACTAATTCAGATGGAACAATATGAAGAAGCGATCGCCCACTGTCAAGAGTTACAAAAAATTAATCCGCAAGCAGGTTGGTCATGGGGGCTATTAGGGGATATTTATCGCCAACAAAAAGCATATACAAAAGCGATAGAAATTTATCAAACAGTTATTAAATTAAAACCTGATTATGTTTGGGGTTATTTAAAATTAGCTGATTTACTATCCAATCAAGGTGATTTGCCAGAAGCTATTAATTATTATCAACAAGTATTAAAATATCAACCGAACAATACAGAAATTTATAGAAAAATTGGTCAATATTATCAACAGTTAGGTAATACGGAACAAGCCATTATTATTTATAATAAGTTGATTAAAAAAGAACCTCATCACTGGCAAAATTATCATCAATTGGGAGAAATTTTTATTAGTCAAAGGCGAATAAATGAAGCCATTAATATTTATAATCAAGCAATAGAAACCAAAGTAGATTCATGGAAAATCTACGTAACATTAGGTAATATTTTGATAGAAAATAATGATCCAGAACAGGCGATAAATTGTTATTTGCAAGCTATTTTTATTAGACCGTACGATGAAAATTCTTATTCACATTTACGAGGAGTTTTCAATTATAAATTAATTAAATTAAGTTCACAAGTATTAGAAAAATTAATTGATGCGTATAAAAATATCATTGAGTCTTACCCACAAGCAACAGATGCCCATATTAATTTAGCAAATATTTTAGCTGAAAGTGGGCAATTACCAGCAGCTATTAAACATTATAAACAAGCTCTATATCATAAATTAGCAAAAGATTATCCTAATCTATTAGTGACTAATCAATCAGGGCAGTCTAAACCAAATTTCCTGATTATTGGCACACCCAAAGGTGGCACCACAGCTCTATATGGTTATCTATCTAGCCACCCACAAATTGTACCTGCTTTACATAAAGAAATCAGTTTTTTTGATACTAAATTTAATTTAGGTTTAGATTGGTATGGTGCACATTTTCCTGATCTTTCCTATCATGAAAACCAGTATAATAATTTATTAACTGGAGAAGCTACTCCTAACTATATGTATTCCCAAATAGTTTGCCAAAGAATTTATGATTGTTTCCCAGCAGTCAAATTAATTGTTGTGTTAAGAAATCCTATTGATCGAGGAATTTCTCATTATTATATGGCTAAAAAAATAGGTATAGAAAAACGAGATTTAATAACATTAATTAATCAAGAAATTCAAGTATTAAAAAATTTACCACAAAATCTTAAAAATTTGGCGACAATTAGTAATCATTTAAAAACTGGTAAAAACTATTTTCAAAGTGGTCTATATATTTACTTTTTAGTTAGATGGCTGGAGAAATTTCCTACTAATCAAATATTAATATTAAGTAATGAAGAGATGTTAAAAAATCCTGATCAAGTTATGGCTGATACCTATCAATTTTTAGGATTACCTCATTATTCTTTAATCGAATATAAAAAATACTTTACTGGTAAATATCATAATGAAATGACTAAACAACAAAGGGAGAATCTGTCAGAGTTATTCTACCCTCATAATACTTTACTCGAAGAATATTTAGGTCGCAAATTTAACTGGATTTGATTTGATAAATGGAATTGTTATGTAATTTTACTTCACCTCAATATCTAACTTATAATCATAACCCCTAAAATTAGAATCAAGGATGAGGGTATATTCACCTGTTTGAGGCAATTCACCGCTCCAATTAGTTTTACCTGTATAATCACCACCTCCCGTTAAATCCTTTTGCCGATTAATATCGCCCGGTGCAAAAATAAATGGTAGGGGACCCTGATCACTTGTAATAGTCAGGGTTTTACCGGCTAACGCATCAATCGTATATTCATGACTGCCACCACCAATAATTCGATCGCTAATATTAATACTACCACCAGCAGAGGGCAGGTTAATGTGTTGTTCTTTGAAATTGCAACTACTTTCTGTACGGTTTTTCGCTACCCAACCTTCGATTTGTTCACCATAATGATATTCTATTTTTAGCCAGCCATTTTGCTCACCTTTGACTGATAAATATTGACCGTTATCGGCTTTCGCTAAAACTTTACCACTTGTCGTATTAGGTGCAGAGCGAATATTTAAGGGCGGATTGGGATCTTTGACTCTTACCGTATTAATTTCACAAACGGTTGGTGGGTCTAATTTCCCTTCTGATTGATTATTATTACTTGGTTGAATAGTATTTTTAGATTCTACAGGCTCTGATGATTTATCAGGACTAGGTGGCTTAGGTTTAATAGCTGGAATATCAGCGGGAGCAACTATAGGTGGAAGAGATTGAATATTAGTAGGGCTAGGTTTCTTAATAGATTTGGCACTGGGCAAAGTTGGTACGGGTAGAGGTGTAGGTTGACTACTGACTGGTATTTCTCTAGTTTGACAGCCGGTTGCTAATAAACTGATTAAGATAATTAAACGAGTCAAAATATTAATTTTCATGCACCCTCCAAAAAATTTGTTTGCTATTTAAGATATTGCTAATAATATGAATTACCTAAATTATGAATGTCTTTCTTAACAAGTTTTAGTATGATATAAAAATATGATAATTAACATATGGTCGGGACAATTGATTAATCGTCCCTACTAAACTGAGATACAAACCGCTATAGATTTAATATCAGTAATTATTTAGCACCATAATAAAAAGCAATTTCCTTCTCTTTTAAAGGAGCAAAACCAGCTTTTTCTAACATGGCATTTAATTGATCCTGAGCAATATGTTTCGCCCCAATCCGCACAATGCGCGATCTCATAGTATTAGAAACACCACTCCGTTGACGACCTGCCTCTAAAGCCATTACCTCAGTATATAAACTTAATTTGGTTGCCGGAATCGGACTACCATCAAAATCAATACCTTGGGCGATCGCCTGATCAATAGCATCGGCTCCTTTTGTATCGGACAATTGAGAATCTGTCATGAATTTTCTCTAATAATTATTGACTAAGTTGGCTATACGTCTAGCTCAACTGCTATTGATTATACTGCCATATCAGAATCTTTATTGATCAACTATGCTTCAGTCACTACCGTTGTCGTATTAAAAAATTGCTCTAACCGTTCCCATTCCACATCAGCAAAGGAATCCATCGCCCAATCTGCCCAACGTTGCATAAAATGTAAGGGATAAGTATGGGCGACACCTAATACTGGAATACCTGCCTGTTTGCTCGCCATAATCCCCACATAGGTATCCTCAATCACTAAACATTCATTTGGTTGTAAATGCCAATCAGGATAACACTTTCTTAATCCTTCTAGGGCTAATAAATAACCGTCGGGAGCAGGTTTACTTTCTGTAATATCCTCACCCGTGACTAATAGCTCAAAATAATTAGCTAAATTACTGCGTTCTAATACTATTGTCACCTCTGGTAAAATAGCCCCGGTGACTATTGCCATTTTTATTCCTAATTCATGTAATTTCCCCAGAAATTCTACTGAATCGGCATAGATTGGCAATACTTCTAATGTTTGTAAATAGTGATAGTATTTTTCAGCTTTCCGATTAACTAAATGGTGAATATAATCATCACTGACAAACCGCCCCCTATCCCTTAATAAATCTTGGAAACACGCCCGATCACTCCGACCTAAACCAAAATAGCGAAATTCTCCTGATTTCAGTAGTAAGTTTTCCTCAATTAAAACCTCTTCCAGGAGTATTTCATGAATTGACTCGTCGTTAATAATCACACCATTAAAGTCGAATAAAACAGCTTTTAAACTCATGCTATTCCATTATATAAATGCTGGGGGCAGAAAAATAGAGGGAATAAATTAAAACTCTTCTATGCCAGTCACAGGAGTTAATTTCAGATGACCTAATTTCATTTCCTTAGCCGATAACCAAGGTACTTCAAAATAGCCAACAAATTCCTTAAAAGTTGGTTTACCTTTCGAGACTCCCGTTACACCCTTAGCAATTAATAAAGCACACCAATTTTCCGTATCTTTACATCTTTTATCCCACTTTTTCCGAGCATCCCGGTGGGTGCGATCATCCTCCATAAATTCCCCAAATAGATGTAATTTATCATCCCCTGTTTTCAATACACCTAAATCATACAATTGCTCACTATAGGGATCTTCACCCTTAGTAAAACCAATACCCATTAAACCTGATGCCTCCACAATATCTGCTATTAATTGTTTAGCTTTCGGGCTAGTTGTTTGAATTAAAATTACGGGTAATCCTTCCCCTGCTTGCTTAATTTCTGTATCTGCCAGTTGACTATGTAAACGGCTGTAACGTCGTAAATCAAGAATTGTATCCCATGGTAAAACCCCTAAACTCAAGAGGGAATTGTCGGGAATTAAATCATCCCTTAATACGGGATCATAGTCCGAATCATCGTCATCGTCGTTATCACCATACAGATCCAACATCTCATATAGTTCTTTCGCCACATCAGGCAAAGTTTCTATCTTAATATTGATGGATTGTTTTTTCTTGTTAGGTGCTAAAACGCTAATTTTATAGGTTTTATTTAAAGGTGGGAATTTGTTATCATCAAATTTGTTATCATATTCTTGCAGAAAACGATAAAAGGCTTCTAGGGCAGTGAGTATGACCACCGCTTCTTCTTCATAAAGAATAGAGCGTAAACCTTCTAAGGGATGTAAATTACCAAAATTTGGCTCCATCTCGTCATAGTCACGAATTGGCAAATCAAAATCATCATCGTCATCGTCGTCATCATCGTCATCATCGTCATCATTACTGGCATAGGTCAAAAATAGACAATCCTGACTGAGGAAAATTCCTTCTAATTTTTCTATGTCTTTTTCTTGAATTGCCAGTTGTCGAAATCTTTTCAAGGATTCTAGGGAACGGTACATTAATATGCCATAATCCATGCCCATCTGCCCCATACAGGAAATATATAGTTTTTCTACATCCCATTGGTTGATGGTAATAGCAATCACTTGATGTTCTGATAATATTTCCCAGGGAGCTTCATCCCAGATATTTTTAGCTAATTTTTCTAAAGGTTTAGCGTAAATCACGGGTATTTCCGGCGGACGACTTTCGACACTTTCCTGAATTCCTCGGAAAATTTCGTCAATTAAGGGCAGTACACCCTCATATTCCACTTTTATTTCTAAGTCTTGTAAAACGCCCCGTAATAAAAATTGGATTTCCCGATCTCTCACGACAATTTTTTGCGGACGAGCTGGAATACCAGGACCCTGGGGATGTTCCATTGCCCTTAATAGAGTTCTCACGATCGCTTCCGGTCCGGTATTGGTCATGACGACATCCGTTGCCCGAATAGAACCCTGGGAACCATCCACCCACATAATACATTCCCCTACTGTTTCCGAGTTACCAATCATACTCAGATCATCACCGGGTTTAATGGGACGGCGATCGCCCTCCCAGACACTATTAATTTGAGGTAATTTTTGTAAGCGACGCAGAGTATTTTTATTGATAGAGTCCATAATTTAGAAATAATAGATAGAATATGAATTTAGTTGGCTTGAGAAAATTATTGAGAAAAAGGGAGGTAATAGGCCCATGCAACTATTTTATTGAGTAATATAGTTGTTATCCTATATTAACCTGTACCCAAAATTCTATATGGCCAGTTTTTTTTAATAGAATTGCTCGAAAAATGTCGATCAATCCTAACAAAAAATTTAAAATATCTATAGAACCCATTTGGTATCTTTTGCCATAACCCTTACTACCAAAAGATTTGACCTTAAACTAGATTTTGGTTGAAATCCTTGCTGGGCAAGGATCACATAATAGATCCCAAATGAGTTCTATAAGTCAAGTAAAATTCACCATCGAATAAACAGAGAAAATTATGACAACAGAAACAGTCTCATCTGGACAGAAGCAAGGTATTCAAATGAGTGATGCAGCCGTTAAACAAGTATTATTACTGCGGGAAAAGCAAGGCAAAGACCTCTGTTTAAGGGTGGGAGTCAGACAGGGCGGTTGTTCCGGGATGTCTTATATCATGGACTTTATTGATACTAATGCAATCGAGCCAAATGATCAAATCTTTGATTATGATGGTTTTCAGGTAGTTTCTGATCCGAAAAGCCTTTTATATATATATGGTTTGATGCTTGATTACAGTGATGCTTTAATTGGCGGTGGTTTCCAATTTACTAACCCCAATGCTGCTCAAACCTGTGGTTGTGGTAAATCTTTTGCTACTTAATTATTTTTCGCAAATTTCACAAATTTAATTTCTCAAAATTTTAATTGTTGCCGTCGGGGTAATTGATCAATTGCCCCTGGCATCAACTCTCAAATATTTTCATATCGTCAATAGGTTGACTTATGTCAGAATACAATCCAGAAAAATCCCGCCAAATTGGTTGGGGTTGGTTAGTCATAGTAGCGATCGCCACCGTCTTATTATGGCAAGTACCTTGGGGAAATTATATTATTTATCCCTTTACGATATTGGCCACTTGGTTTCATGAAATGGGGCACGGTTTAACGGCAATATTAATGGGTGGGAATTTTCATAAACTATTATTATTTTCTAATGGTTCGGGTATGGCTTATAATTCCGGTCCTTTCTTTCTAGGGAATATTGGTCAGGCGTTAGTTGCCATGGGCGGACCGTTGGGACCGGCGATCGCTGGGGGATTTTTAATTATTTCTAGTCGCCGTTATAAAAGTGCGCATTTAGCCCTGATGATTTTGGGCTGTTTTATGTTGCTATCAGTTTTATTGTGGGTGCGATCGCCCTTTGGTATCGTGGCAATTTCTCTTTGGGGTTTATTAATTTTAGCCATATCACAAAAAACATCCCAATTAATCCAGGGTTTATTTGTACAATTTTTAGGTTTACAGGCAATTATTAGCACCTATCAACAAAAAGGCTATTTATTTGGGGCAACTGGTGTCAATATTGGCGGACAAGGTTTACTTTCTGATACCGGCAAAATGGCTCAATTATTATTCTTACCCCATTGGTTTTGGGCAAGTTTAATAGTAGTTGTTTCTACCCTAATTTTTGTGCAAAGTATTAGAATTGCTTACGGTTCAGACAATTCTGATTGACAACAATATAGATTATTAAGTATTTTATATTGATAGAATTACCATTAATTTAGCAAAAAGTTAACTATGCCAACTTATACCGGAATCTGTAGTGAGGCGTTTCGCCATCCCCTCGATCAAGAAGCAGAAGCATCTTTGCGGGCTGTACCTGGTTTTGATTTGGTTGCCAGCAAATTTGTGGAATTCGTCTATGAACGCCCCCAATTAGTGTATTTAATGGGTAATGCAATTCAAGTAGGACCCCGCCAATACGCCAGTATTTATCATACCTTCCGGGAATGTTTGCGAGATTTAGATATTTACCCGGAACCCAGTCTATTTGTTTGTCAAAATCCCCAAGTTAATAGTTATGCTCTCGGTAAAGAAAATCCTCACATTGTATTGAATACAGGCTTATTAGATTTAGTGAATGAAGCAGAATTGCGAGTTGTTTTAGCCCACGAATTAGGTCATATTAAATGTGGTCATCCTATTCTAAATCAGATGGCTATGTGGGCGATGAGTATTGCTTCCATGATTGGGGAAATGACTTTTGGTATTGGTAATATTGTTAGTAGTGGTTTAATTTATGCTTTTTATGAGTGGCGAAGAAAAGCCGAATTATCAGCGGATCGGGCAGCTCTAATAGTCACCGATGATTTATATACAGTCATGATGGCTATGATGAAAATGGCGGGAGTCAGTGGCAAATATGCCTCAGAATGTAGTTTACATGAGTTTATTCAACAGTCGGAAGCCTATCAAAATTTAGATCAAGATGGCTTGAATCAAGTTTATAAATTTTTATTGTACAACGGTGGTCAGGGTAGTATGTTAAGTCATCCCTTCCCGGTGGAAAGAATTAAATATTTGCAAGAATGGGCTGATTCAGAGGAATATCAACAAATTAAGGCTGGTAATTATCGGCGTTCTAATGCAGAAGGGGCAGTGAATGTGCGGGCAGAAGAAGCTAGTGCGGAAGCGGAAATTTTACGCAAGCAAATTGAGGAGTTGGAGCAGGAAATTAACCGGATGAAAACTCCAGAATAGTTGGTTTTTCATGGTGATAACCAAAAATTTCTTATTGTGTTGGGTTTCGTTCCTTAACCCAACCTACTTTTCATATTAACTATCGATATACAAAAATCTCTTAGTAAACCGACCGTAGGGGCAATTCATGAATTGCCCCTACTACCCTAAGAATGAAAACCGTTATATAAATTTCCATATAAATGTCAAAAACTGGTTTATTTGTGGGATTAATCACCTTAGATTTTATTTATCTGACAGATCAGCATCCCCAACCTAATGAAAAAATAGTTGCCATTGATTATCTTGCCTGTGCTGGCGGTCCTGCCACCAATGCGGCGGTGACATTTAGCGGGCTTGGTAATCAGGCAATTTGGTTAGGTGCTTTAGGCAAACATCCGATTACCCAGTTAATTTACAGCGACTTAAATCAATTTAATTTAAAAATATCCGATCTGGCTACCGATTCCCTTAATTCTCCGCCAGTTTCCTCTATCCTAGTGAATTCTAATACGGGCGATCGCACGGTAATTTCTATCAATGCTATTAAATCCCAGTTATCACAAAAAATAGATGGGCAAATACTAGATAATATTGATCTAGTCTTAATTGACGGCCATCAAATATTAATTAGTGAACAGATTAGTCAGATTGCCCGACAAAAAAATATTCCAGTGGTTCTCGATGGTGGTAGTTGGAAACCAGGTTTAGAAAAGGTTTTACCTTATATTGACTATGCTATTTGTTCTGCTAAATTTTATCCACCAGATTGTCATGATCAACAACAAGTATTTCAGTATTTAAATAAATTTAATATTCCTTACATCGCTATTAGTGCCGGGGAAAAACCCTTAGAATATTACGCCCAGGGTAAATTTCGACAAATTAGTATTCAGCCGGTAAAGGTATTGGATACTTTAGGAGCCGGGGATATTTTACACGGAGCATTTTGTCATTATTTACTAGAGAATATTCTGCATGAGGATCATTTTTCCCTAGCTTTAGAAAAAGCGACGCAAATAGCTAGTAAATCCTGTCAGTATTTCGGTCCTCGCCAATGGTTAAAAAAATAAAGGAATAGTAAAGAAAATCAGTTAAATTCAATAATTGATGGTAAAATAAAAAACAAATTCATCTTTATTCAATACTATTTTAAATAAATCTAAAAATTATTATGTCTGAATTAAAAAATTTGAATATCACCCTGCCACCCCTACAAATTACTATTACCGATGAAAAACAGGTAAATTTGCAGTGGGTGAAATCCCAATTACCAGAAGAATTATTAGCGAATCATCAACCGACCTTATCGAATGAACATAAAAAAATCATTGCTAGTCAAAAATTATCCCGACGATCTGATAATGATATTATTAATCTATTAGTGAAAATGGGAGCCGATATAGATTTAGTGAAAAAAGAAGTACAAGAACTCAATCAAAATCCCTATTTTCAAGCAGGTCAGGAATTTGTTCAGTCACTAGAAAAATTAGAATCTCAACTAAAAAATCAAGAAAAATTAGCTAGTTTATCTTCTAAATACGGCAAAATCGAACGGAAAAGTAGCCCCTCCCGCCAATATTTCCTAGAAAATTATTACGCTGCTAACTATCCTGTTATTCTTACTAATATTATGCACGGTTGGCAAGCCTTGCAATTGTGGAATCCCCAATATTTACAAGAAAAATATGGTGAGGTGGAAGTAGAAATTCAAGCCAATCGGAATAGTGATCCAGAATACGAGTTACAAGTAGATAAACACCGCAAAAAAGTCTTATTAAAAGATTATGTACAATCCATTCAAACTGGTGGTAATACTAACGATTATTATATGGTTGCTAATAATCAAAATTTCGATAAGAGTGACCTAAAAAATTTACTAACAGACATTGATATTTTTCCCGAATATTTAGATGCAGCTAATAGTAAACAACGCATATTCTTCTGGTTTGGTCCTGGCGGTACTATTACACCACTGCATCACGATACATCTAATATTATTCTTGCCCAGGTTTACGGTCGTAAATTAATTAAAATGATCTCTCCCGATCAAAGCCCTTTGTTATATAACTATCGAGGTGTATTTAGTAAAGTTGATTGTGCCCATCCTGACTATGAAAAATATCCCCTATATAGGCAAGTGAAAATTATAGAAGTTATTTTGGAACCAGGCGAAGCTATATTTATTCCCGTCGGTTGGTGGCATTATGTAGAATCTTTAGAGGTGAGTATTTCCGTTTCCTTTACTAACTTTGTTTTTCCCAATCATTATGAATGGAAATTTCCTCATATTAGTCGCTATTAGTTTTAATTAATAAATTTGATCAAAAATTGGTACACTAAAAAACCGCCAGTCCCTTGATTGTCTTAGATCACAAAACTTTTGCATATATATCACAACTATTTTTTAGTAAATATGACAGAAATGACAAAGAACTAGCAATATAATGTTCTTAATATAAGAACATTATAGTTATACAAACGGCGGATATGTAGAATCAACTCCTAAATTTTCACTCTTGAGGGAAACTGCCATGAAAAATCCCAATCAGAATATTTCTCATAATATTGATGATCCCATTACCTGGGTAGAAGAACACTATTTAATAGCCGGTTTTATTAATTCCCTGACAGACTTGCAAGAAAATATTAGTAGTCAATATGCCAGAGAAGGTTTTGAATATAATGAATCAGGGGAATTGATCATAGATAATCAATTAAAAAATAGATTAAAAGCTAATTACAGTGAAGCAAATTGGCAGTATTTAGCCACTACTTTTAATTATTAATATTTATTTATTAAGAATCTCAATTGAAAAAATTTTGCTGACACCTTCTGCTAGAATACAATCCGAATATTTAGGGAGCTAACAATTATTAAGATGTCGCCATTAGTACAAAAAATGATTGCCGAGTTTATCGGTACATTCTGGCTTGTTTTCGGTGGTTGCGGTAGTGCAGTATTAGCCGCCAAATTTCCCGCTGACGATGCCACCAATTCATTAGGTATTGGCTTAGTGGGGGTTTCTTTCGCTTTTGGTTTAACTGTATTAACCATGGCCTATGCTATTGGCCATATTTCCGGCTGTCACTTAAATCCAGCAGTATCAATTGGTTTATTGATGGGCAAACGTTTTTCCGCCAGTGAAATCGGCCCTTATATAGGTGCTCAAGTGGGTGGAGGTATTCTTGGTTCTTTAGTGCTTCTGATTATTAATGGTGGCTTAGGTGGTGGCACTTTAGCTGCTAATGGTTTTGGTCCTAACTCACCAGGTGGTTTTTATCTAACTTCTTGCTTGGTTGCAGAGTTTGTACTGACCTTTATGTTTTTGATTGTCATTTTAGGTTCAACAGATAGACGGGCCCCGGCTGGATTTGCTGGTTTAGCTATTGGTTTAGCTTTAACCCTGATTCACTTAATTGGTATTCCCACTTCCAATGTTTCTGTTAACCCTGCTCGTAGCACCGGACCAGCTATTATTACTGCGATTGCCGGTGGACCAATGTGGCCTATTGCTCAATTGTGGTTATTCTGGTTAGCTCCGATTGCTGGGGCAGCTTTAGCAGGTTTAGTTTATAACACTGTATTTGAAAAACCCGTAGAACGGGAAGTGTTATAGATTTATATCAATACTTTTCAGCAAAAAAAGAGACGTTAATTATCTTAACGTCTCTTTTTTATTTTTGATTATTCTGAGGAATAGGGAGCATCTCGCTCCCTATTCCTACCAAGATTGACCAATATTATTTGCGTTGTTAAATCTCAATCATTTCAATCATTTCAATCATTATTAGTAGCAGAAGAACGTCGTCGCCGTCGCCGAATCATCGGTTGATCATCATTATCATCCATGTCCGATGAATCATCAGCAAAATCATTAGTTAACGGATGAGAATAACGTTGGTTTGATTTTGCATAGTTTCCAGAAGTATTAATCTCTTCCTCCTCCTCATATTCATCATCTTCACTTTCCTCAAATTCTTCCTCCACATCTAAACCAGGAATAGATAATTGACTAGAGAGCGATCGCCGGAATAAAGCAAGATGATCATTTTCCTCGTATTGCTGATTATCCTCATCCTCCATGTCGTCATCTTCTACCTGATCAATATCCTCTGCCAAATAATTTTCCTCTTCTTCATCCTCCTCGACCATAACTGAGCCTCTCTGCTGACGAGGTTGTACACCCTCAAACTGACCCGGTTCCGTCACCACCACCGTAAAATTTTTCGACATATTCAAAACATCTTGCCCTAATAATACCGCCGGTGAAATTCCCATGAGAGCATAAATATCCTGCTCATCAGGAGTCATTTCTACTGTAATCAACTCCAAAGGTTCCGGCATAGCCCTAGCTAATTCCCGACTATTACGCCCCCGTAAAGCAGATAAATTATTAGTATTCATGCCACCCATAGCAGCTAAAGGATTAAAAGCCGTTGTCCTTTTATCTAAAGGTGTTTCTAATTCTCCTACTTCCCAATCATTTTCTTTTTCCGCTTCGTTCCACTGATTATTTTCTTTACCCGCAATTTCTGTACCATTACGACGGCGACGACGACGACGATTTACTTCCTGATAACTGGGATGATTAATTAAATCTAAATTACTATCACTACCAATAGTTTCTGCTTCCCCATATAATTCTTTTGCTGAATTAACTTGAGCAATATCTAATCTGGCATCCCGACTACTTTCTAAACCTGGATCATAACCATAAATATCAGCTCTTTCTTGTCTTTGTCTCGGTACCGGACGTAAATTCTCACCTAAATCTAGCATCGGTAAACTATTAGGAGAATTTAACCGAATATTCAGGAAAGTATCAGAAAAATTACTAATTAAAGGTTCTGGTGTGTCTATACTACCTGGTAAATTGACTAAATGACCTAAGCCACCACAGGTAGTACAAGGACAACCAAATAGTTCATAAATATTCTGCCCCTGCCGTTTCCGAGTTAATTCTACTAAACCTAATTCTGATAATTGGGATATTTGGGGACGTGCCTTATCTGACCGTAATACCTTATTAAAGTGTTCTAATACTTGTAATTGATCCCGCCGGGTATCCATATCAATAAAATCAACCACAATCACCCCAGCAATATTACGTAATCTTAATTGCCGAGCTATTTCTGTCGCGGCTTCGCAATTAGTCCATAAAACAGTTTCCCTAGCCGTCGCCGATTTAGTAAAAGAACCTGAGTTGACATCAATAACCGTTAAAGCCTCCGTCGGTTGAATAATCACATAACCACCGGACGGTAAATCTACCCTCGGCCTCAAGGCTTCCCGAATCGCAGCATTCACCCGAAAAAATTCTAAAATAGGAATGCGTTCCCGATGATGATCAATAAATACTTGGGGAGCTTTGCCACCATTCCAATTAGCTAAATGTTGTTTAACCCGTTTGACAGCCTGTTGGGAATCTACCACAATGCGATTTACTTCACTACTATACATATCCCGCAAGACTTTTTGAATGAAGTCATTATCCCGATTTAATAGGGCTGGAGCACGGACGGAACTCCCTTCTATTTGAATAGCTTCCCACTGTTTTTGTAGTGTTTCTAAATCTTCTAGGATAGCATCCTCTTCTACTCCATCGGCTTCCGTCCGCACTAATAATCCCATGCCTGCCGGTTTAGTTAAAATCGCCAATGCCCGTAAGCGATTCCGCTCACTTTCTGAACTAATCCGTCGGGATAAATTTACTCCTTTGCCAAAGGGCAGTAATACTAGATAACGACCAGGTAAACTAATATTACCAGTCAGGCGGGGACCTTTATTACCCGTCGGTTCCTTCATAATCTGCACTAATACTTTTTGCTGGGGAGTTAGCAACTCTGTAATAGAAACAGAAGAGCGTTTTAATTTGAGGGGACCGAGATCACCAACGTGAATAAAACCATTTCTATCCGGGTCGCCAATATTAACGAAAGCGGCATCAATACCAGGTAAAACATTCTCAACAATACCTAAATACACATCGCTGACTTGATGCTGACCTGTCGATACGACCATTTCTTGAATTTGATCTTCAGCAAATACGGCGGCAATCCGGTGTTGTTCAGCAATGATAATTTGTTTGGGCATGGAATCTCCTCAATTTTTCATTAGATTAAATCGGTAAAAAAATTTCTTTGTGACTATTGAACTTGATGATGGCAATTTACTTGATATTTTTTTGGTACTAACCTACCTATTTGAGTAATACTTTGGGTGATCGCCCCTTGATTTTGATTTTGACTAACTTCTGTCGGGTATTGAAAATGGCAAAATTCTGGAATAGACATTGAACAACTCTTATTTCCCGGAAAATATAAACAAAATGCTTTAAGTCTGGCAAGCGAGAAATCATCGGTATTATGGCAATCCTAATAGATTGCGGTAAATAAATATTTGGAGTAGCAGAGCATCTCACCCTTATATCTCCAAATCATAGCGAGCGAGACGCTCGCAGTCCTGTTTGTAATCATTAATTTGTAATAATTAAATTATTACAATTCAAATAGGAAAAATTTCAGCAATATTTTAGATAACTTATGGGTGTTTTGGATCTTTAAACTTTTAGTCAAAAGCCTGTCATGGATTTTTAGTTAATCTAATTTATTTCTCAAGCCAACTCAACTCATCAATTCAACTCATCAATTCAACCAATCAATATTTTGGTGTTACGTCTGAGAATATATTTGCTTCCCAACTCAGGTAGTAAAACTATGGGAAATATCCTCCCATAAATTTTACCCCATAGATCACTGCAAATACAGTTTAGTCCGATGAATATGCAATAACTGAAATTCTAGTGGATGAGCTAAATTTTTTTGATTGACGACTTGTTCCAGCATATAAGTAATATGTTCTGGCTTCAAAAGTCCTCCCTCTTGTTTATAGCTACCCACATAACGGAGAACAGCTATTTCTTTTGATGTTTCTTGGGTGACATCTTCTGCCTTTATGATATTCCCAGCAGATGTTTTGTCTAGGGAAACATCGATACTTGTTAGCAGATTCTGTTCCTTAGCATACCCGACAAACTCTAAGTTTGACAATATTTCTCGTAAATTTAGGGTCTTGGTTTTGCCCGATTTGGTTCGCTGTTGCCAGATAATTGATGTTTGATTGAGAATATCATTAATCCAATCTTGCCAAAGGGGCTGTATTAAAGATTCACTGATTATCTCAGTATTTTCAGTATTCTCTGCCTCTTGAACATCAGGTTTATCACTAACTTGCTCTTGCATAGCAACGGTGATCAAATATTCTGCCTGATCCAATAAATGATTAACAGCCGGACTATTAATCTCAATCTCTGTCACCTGATATAAGGGTAAACCAACTGGTAGTTTTTCCCCTAATCTTGCTTGAAATTCAGATAATTCTAATTTTTCCGTCAATTCTATATCAAGTATTTCACCGCTACTGGTTGCCCCTAAAGACAATGCACTGGCGATCGCAATTCTCGGAGTCGGATGAAAACCCCCGCTAAAAGAAATAGGCAAACCGGCCCGACGCATAGCTCGGTCTAATAATCTTACTAGATCCAGATGACTAATTAACGCCATATCGCCTAATTTACCAAACCAGACCCGTAAACGTTGTACCCGTTGCTGATTAGGAGCCGATTCCCCCATAAAAGCTGGAATCGGTAGCGGTGGCACAATAATATTATGACCAAACTCAGGGCCACATACGCCACAGCGGGAACAACTGTCAAAGGAACAGTCCTCTATAGTTATAGCTGATTGCGACCTTTCCCACTCAGTTTTTAACCATTCTTTATCAATCCCCGTATTAATATGATCCCAAGGTAAGGGCTGATCTAAAGGTAATTGGGCAGAACGTTCCTCCGTTAATTTTTGCCAACTTAAACCACTTTCTGCAATCGCTTCTGTCCAGGCAGTAAAAGCCCGATCTAAACTTTCCCACCATGCGTCCATACCAGCTCCTAATTCCCAGGCCCGCTGAATGACTGGTGCTAAACGGCGATCGCCCCGCCCTAATACATCCTCCATGACGGAAAGACGCACATCAGTATAATTAGCCTTTACTCCCCGTTGTTGTCTCAATTCATTTCTCAGTAAGGCTTGTTTTCTGACAAATTCACTTTGGGAAACAGAATGCCACTGAAAAGGCGTATGGGGTTTCGGTGTGAAATTAGAAATAGTTAAATTAAATTCTAAACGCTTACGACCGGGCAATTTACATTCCTTTTGTAACCATCTGACAGTTTCAGCGATGCCGATAATATCATCATCCGTTTCCCCTGGTAAACCGATCATAAAATAGAGCTTAATCTTTTCCCAACCTTGCTCGTAGGCAGTTTTCACCCCCCGTAATAATTCTTCATTAGTTAAACCCTTATTAATAATATCCCGCATCCTTTGTGTACCAGCTTCCGGGGCAAAAGTAATACCCCCTTGCCGAGTACCGCCGATAATATTAGCGATATTTTCATCAAATCGATCAACCCTTTGACTAGGAAGGGATAGGGAAATATTATGATCCTTTAAACGATTTTTAATTTCCATACCGACAGCAGGTAAAGCCAAATAATCAGAACAACTGAGGGATAACAGGGAAAACTCATTATGTCCGGTGGCTTTCATGCCTTTTTCAATCGTATTAATCACCCGTTCCGGTTCCACATCCCTAGCTGGTCGGGTTAACATACCCGGTTGGCAAAACCGACAACCCCTAGTGCAACCCCGGCGAATTTCAATCACTAACCGATCATGCACTGTTTGGTTATAGGGAACTAAACCAATAGCATATTCTGGCATAGGAGCCGAAACCCGTCTTAATATGCGACTAGGCACATCATCACGCAAAGCATAAACCGAGCCATCTTCCACCCGTCCGTAGAATTGCGGTACATAAACTCCTGGTACTTGGGCCAAAGCTAATAAAAGAGCTTGTTTATCTAAACCCGCTTCCTTGCCTTGCCGTAAAACCTCCCCTATTTCCGGTAATAGTTCTTCCCCATCACCCATGGCCATAAAATCAAAGAAATCGGCGTAGGGTTCAGGATTTGATGTAGCTGTTTGACCACCAGCAAAAACTAACGGCCATTTTTCGCTATCTTTTTGTCTGGCTTGCCAGGTCAAAGGTATTTGAGCCAGGGTTAACATTTCCAAAACATTAGTGGCCCCTAATTCGTAGGCCAAACTAAAACCTAAAATGTCAAAATCCAGGAGGAAGCGACGGGATTCTACGGCAAATAGAGGCGTATCAGTTTCCCGCAGTTTTTTCGCTAAATCATTAGCTGGTAAATAGGAGCGATCGCACAACTGGCCAGCCTGATCATTGAGAATATTGTAAAGAATAATATGGCCGAGGTTGGAAGCCCCCACCTCATAAATTTCTGGATAGGTAAGAACCCATCGGACAGTCGCATCATGCCAAGGCTTATGAATGGAACCTAATTCAGTCCCCAAATAACGAGCGGGCTTTTGAATTTCTGCTGTTATTAATTTTTCTATCGCTACAACCACTACTTTATGCTCACTTCTATATCAAAAATTTCTTAGTGGAATCGTCTGAATCGTAGATTTCTCGATTTCTCCATAATAAAAACTATTTGACACTCTCACCGTTACAGCCGAAGGCTTAACGGGAGATTCTTGCTTCGTTGGGTTTGTCTAGTCTCAAGTCATCTCTGTCTTGAAACCCCGTCCAGATTCCCCTCCACAAACATTTGTTTAACGTCCACTGACTGCCCGGCAGCAGACAAAAAATACTTTCTTATGTTTCGCATTTCTCCTTCACAAACTATGTCGCCCCTGTTATCAGATATTTTACTTTGGTCAACATTTTGTCTGGCGAGAACTACCAATCTTGCCTATCTAGGCACCCAAGGGTGCGTTGGCTCTTTCATTATACTCAGGTTTGATTTAGTTGTCTCCTGTTAGTCGTTTTTTTTATTGGCAAAAATTTATCTCACCGTTAAACCTGAAAGGTTAACGGCAGTCCTCTTTTTGCATTACAGATAGTAATCCTCTGGGAGTTGTCATATTTTTAAAAATTTTCCTTTACTAAAGAAGAATAGCAATATTCAGCTAGTTGTGATAGAAATCACTTAAGTTAATAAATCTGAATCACTCAGTGACTACTATTTTTTAGGGGAAAATCAGCGGTTGTGAGGTAAAAAATTTACTCATGGGTTCAACTCAGATGATTTATAAACTCGTCGGTAAAGCTCTGTACATCAAAAAATTGACCCCAGATATTGAAAATGCCATCAATTATGAATTAACCCGTTTAGGTTATGTTTCTGATGCTGATTATGAAGCCTTAGAACTATTAATGGATGAAATGGATGCTGGGCGAGTACAACTAGTACCTAATGCTGGTCTCCTGAACTGATACTAAAAAAATTTTAAATACCATTTAAACATCATTTGAAATACAGCTATTTTTAAACTCGTGAGGTACAAAAATCAAATCCTAATCTTTCATTATAGGGGCAGTTCAGGAACTGCCCCTATTAAATTAGGGGAAAATACGAAAAAATATTTTTGGTTTTTGCCTCAATATTTTCTAATATTCCTAGGTTAAGGGTAAACTAGTTGAGGAAATTTGCCCATTGATCTCTGACAAATCAACCCTATGCAATTCGCCGATAGACTAGAACTAATTCCCCCTTATTTATTTGCCAAGATCAATCAAAGAAGGGAAGAACTAATTGCCCAAGGTGTGGACATTATTAACCTGGGAGTTGGCGACCCTGATCAGCCAACTCCCGCTCATATTCTGGCTGCCATGCAAGAGGCGATCGCTGATCCTCGTAACCACAAATACCCACCCTATTTAGGTATGGCAGAATTTAGACAGGCCATAGCTAATTGGATGACGAGACGTTTTCAAATTACCGACTTAGATCCAAATCAAGAAATTCTGGTTTCTATTGGTTCTAAGGAAGCGATTCATAATACTTTTCTTGCTTTCGTTAACCCCGGAGATTACACATTAATTCCTGACCCAGGTTATCCCGTCTATCGTACCGCTACAATTTTTGCCGGTGGTCAGTCTTACCCCATGCCCCTATTACCGGCTAATAATTTTTTACCCGTTTTATCTGATATTCCTGAAGACATAGCCAGGCAAGCCAAATTGTTATGGGTGAATTATCCTAATAATCCCACCGGGGCGATCGCCCATTTAGATTTTTGGCAAGAGTTAGTGAATTTCTGCCGCAAATATGACATTTTATTGTGTCATGATCACGCCTATTCAGAGATGGCCTATGACGGTTATAAACCGCCCAGTGTCTTGCAAATTTCAGGAGCAAAAGACATCACTATAGAATTTCACAGTTTATCGAAATCCTATAATATGACCGGCTGGCGGATCGGTTTTGTCGTCGGTAACGCCCAAGCTATCAAAGGTTTAGGTCAAGTGAAAACTAATGTCGATTCAGGCGTATTCAAGGCAATTCAACGGGCTGGCATGGCAGCTTTTGCCACTTCTCCTGAACAATTACAGTCATTAATGAATGTTTATCAGAAGCGACGGGATGTCATTATTCAAGGTTTACAATCGCTTGGTTGGCCAATCAAACCACCCCAGGGCAGTTTATATATTTGGGTTCCTGTCCCTATCGGCTATTCATCAGTTGATTTTGTCAATTTATTAATAGACAAGTGCGGTATTATTGTGCCACCTGGCAATGGTTATGGCACTTATGGGGAAGGATTTTTCAGAATTGCTTTAACGATTCCCGAAGCTCAAATGTTAGAAGCAATAGATCGGATGAAAAAGGCTAATATTACTTATCAGTAAACTATTCAAATATTAGTTTCATAGGTAATAGGGAATGGGTAATAGGGAATGGGTAATAACGTTTAGAAAGATTTATAGATGATCATGGAATAGTTAACTAACTAACTTGATTAATTAACTTGATTAGAGGGCATAATAAAAATATTCAAACATAAATATTATTAGATGCTAAAAAACTGCTATATCCTAATTACCTAATCACACAGTTAAATAATCTAATTATTATATTAATTATTTAATTATTACACTTTGATTTTTCTGATATATTAAACAGTCCTAAAAATAGGGAGGATTTTTATGTTTGGTCCTAGTGCTGATGGGCAAGCGTATTTGTTAGATAATAATGCCAATAATTTTAGTATTATACCGGGTCTCTTAAATGCTCATCCTCAAGGCTTACAAGCCTTGGCTGGTAACGATACAATTACTGGTAATGTGTATGCCGAATTAGTTAACGGTAATCTTGGTAATGATCAGATTTTTGGTGGTGATAATACCGACACCTTAAGGGGTGGTAAGGGCAATGATACGGTGAATGGGGAAAATGCTGATGACTTTTTGTTTGGTGATGCCGATAACGATCAAATTATTGGTGCTACTGGCGATGACACAATATATGGTGGTAAAGGAGGCGATCAATTATTAGGTCAAGATGGTAATGATCTATTATCTGGTGATTTAGGTCAAGATACTATGACTGGTGGATTTGGCAATGATACTTTTATTCTGTCTAATCGGGATGCTAATACTACCGCTGACACTGCAGATATAATCACAGATTTCAATAACACCGCTGATTTTATTGTTTTACCGGCTGGTTTATCAGAATCAACAACTTTACTCACCCAAACCACTGGTAATAATGGACAAGTCAATACAATTATTCAATCTCCCACCGATGGCGTATTAGCTCAGGTGATAGGTTTGTCGCCGGTAGCATTAAAAGGCCGTTTTATTACGTTCAATCAAATTGGTAGTCAGGTTGGTAGTCAAATACCCTCTCCTTCTGATCCACCTGATGATCCACCGCCAGTGAATACTCCTCGTTTTAACAGCAGTTTTGGTTATGGTTTAGTTGACGCATCCGCCGCTGTGGCAAAAGCACTGAATACTCAACCTTTTGCTGATGTATCCAGTCAGGGCGGTTTACAGTGGGGCTTAGACTTAATTAAAGTTCCAGCGGTTTGGGATCAAGGTTTTCAAGGGTCAGGTATCGTCGTAGCGGTGATCGACAGTGGGGTAGATTATAACCATCCCGATCTAAAAAATAATATTTGGACGAATGCCGGCGAAATAGCTGACAATGGCCTAGATGATGATGATAATGGTTTTATTGATGATGTGCAGGGTTGGAATTTTTACAGTGATAACAATAATCCCCAAGATGTCAAAGGGCATGGTACTCATATTGCCGGCACAATTGCTGGTGAAAATAATAGTATTGGGGTGACAGGTGTTGCCCCCCAAGCCAAGATCATGGCTTTACGAGTCCTTGATAGTCAGGGCGTAGGTTCCACTACTGATGGTGTGGAAGCGATTCGTTATGCTGTGGATAATGGAGCAGATGTCATTAATTTTAGTTCCGGGGGGAGAGAATTTCTGGCAGAAGAATTAGAGGCAATTCGTTATGGAGCAGCCAGAGGAGTGGTATTTGTCTCAGCGGCCGGTAATAACAGTTTAAGTACCCCTGATTTTCCTGCCCAAAATGCTCAGGAAGTTGGTATAGCAGTGGGAGCAGTTGATCAAAATAAGCGCTTTACTTCCTACTCAAATAAGGCTGGTAATAGTCCCATTGATTATGTGGTAGCTCCTGGGGGCAATGCTGGGGTAGAAGATGAAGGGGATATTTATTCTAGTGTCCCTAGTTCTATTACTAGTAATTCCTATGCTTTTTATTCCGGCACTTCCATGGCTACTCCCCATGTGGCAGGTATTGCGGCCTTAATTAAACAAGCAAATCCCAGTTTATCGGCATCGGAGATAGAAAAGATTATTGTGGAAACAGCTAATCCTAATATTCAAACTTGATAATTATAGTAAAACCAAAAGTATGAAAAATATTATTGGTCAACTAGCTGTACAAAAAAGCAAGAGGCATTATTATTAGGACTGTGTGGTGAGTGTGAAGTGATAGTGTAAGGAGTAAAATGACTGCCGACAGCCAATTCCTTTCTGGCAAAGTGCAGGCGTTTACGAGGAATCAGCAACCATCTCTTGTACTACAGGAGAGGGCCAAAGTTCGATCTGTAAAACACCTGATTAGTGTCGAATCTAGCAAAAGATTATTTGATATTGGATTTTCCTTGTCAGTATTAGTCTTTTTTGCCCCAATATATTTATTAATTGGATTGATAATTTTCCTCAGTTCTCCCGGTAGCATATTTTATGTACAGGAGAGAGTGGGAAAGAATCGTCAAATATTTCGTTGTTTAAAATTCAGAACCATGGTGCAAAATGCCGATCAGGTATTGCAAGAGATCATGGAAAATTCTCCTCATTTAAGACAAGAATTTGCTGATAATTTTAAGTTAAAGAATGATCCCCGTATTACTTGGATTGGTAAGATTTTACGGGTAACAAGTTTGGATGAGTTTCCCCAATTTTGGAATGTTTTAGTCGGGGATATGAGTGTGGTAGGTCCCCGTCCGTTGGTAGTAGAAGAATTACCAAAATACGGTCGTTACATGGATAAAATTCTCACGACAAGACCTGGTATTACGGGCTTATGGCAGGTTTCTGGGCGTAATGATATTCCCTATCCAGAAAGGGTGAAACTTGATTTATATTATGTGTCTTTTAGAAATTTCTGGATAGATTTATGGATTGTCATGAAAACTATTGGGGTGATGGTTTTCCCGAAGAATAATGGGGCCTATTAGTTGCCAATATATAATCAATTGAAATTTAAATAATTCGGGTTTTTTATTCTAATTTTTATAAAAGTAGCGGACAAAAGAGATCAGATAATGTATTGTTGATATTGAATAGAATGGCAAAATCAAGGGTGATTTAACCAATTATCCCTGATTGTTTTGTGAAAGTTTCATAAATTTTTCATGAAATACATCTAAATAAATTTTACTTTAGGTAAATCAATATGACAGAACGAAAAAAAGCATTAATTACTGGTATTACCGGCCAAGATGGTTCCTTTTTAAGTGAGCTTTTAATAGAACAAGGTTATGAGGTACACGGTATTATTCGTCGTAGCTCTAGCTTTAATACAGATAGAATTAATCACCTTTACCAAGATCCTCACTTAGCCAATACTAATCTATTTTTGCATTATGGCGATCTGACTGATGGTACAACTCTCAGAAGAATTATTGAAGAAGTACAACCTGTAGAAATTTATAATTTGGGAGCGCAATCTCATGTAAGGGTGAGTTTTGATTCCCCGGAATATACGGTTGATGCAGTGGGGATGGGAGCCTTACGTATATTGGAAGCAGTGCGGGATTATCAACAGCGGACTGGTATTCAAGTGAGATTTTATCAAGCCGGTTCCTCAGAAATGTTTGGTAAGGTGATGGAAATACCGCAGAAGGAAACTACGCCTTTTTATCCTCGTAGTCCCTATGCTTGTGCCAAGGTTTATGCTCACTGGCAAACGATTAATTATCGGGAATCCTATGGTTTATTTGCCTGTAATGGTATTTTGTTTAACCATGAGAGCGATCGCCGGGGTGAAACTTTTGTCACTCGGAAAATTACCAGGGCTGTCGCTCGGATTTTAGCGGGAGAACAGGATAAACTTTATTTAGGTAACTTAGATTCTAAAAGGGATTGGGGTTATGCCAAAGATTATGTCCGGGCGATGTGGCTGATGTTGCAACAGGAAAAACCTGATGATTATGTGATTGCTACGAATGAAACTCACTCGATTAAAGAGTTTTTAGAAATAGCTTTTAATTATGTTAATTTGGATTGGCAAAAATATGTAGCTTTTGATCCTCGCTATTTACGCCCAGCAGAAGTAGATATTTTAATTGGTGATTCCACAAAAGCCAGAACTCAATTGGGTTGGCAACCTTCTGTCACTTTTGAGGAGTTAGTAAAATTGATGGTTGATCATGATATTCAGGCAAGACAACCGAAACCTGATATAGTTCATCATTTTGATTAATATTTTAATCCCAGGGGTAATACAATTTACCCCTGGGATTTTAATCAGCTAATCTTCACGAGTTAATTTGCCAGTTTGCCAAAATCCCTTTTTCGGTTTTGTCTTTTTGGCTAATCGCTTGGCTTTACCCATTTTGCCGTCTGCTCTAGCTAATTGCATACACCGCTTATGTTGATAATCTTTAATTTCTCTGGCTAAGGGATGATCATCTGCTATTCTTAGATGAGTTAAAGAAGTAATCAATAAATTTTTGTCTGTGTACTCTTTGATAGCGCAGAGTATGCCTCCTTCATCTCCTCCATACAAGACTTTTTCTACCTCAAAAATATAATTTGTTGGCACATTGTGTCCTTTATTTTGTAATATTTCTATTAATTCTGGTGTTCCCCTAATAGGAATAGGTAAGTAGGCTTCCATTTTATCCACTAGGGCGATCGCTTGTTCGTAGTTGTCAATCATGGTTTTTAATTTTTGCTAAAAATATTGATCGGTAATAGAAAGATTTTACTGAGATATTTATCATTAGTAAATAAATATTATAACAATCTTAGACCATCGATTAAACCTTGACAAACCGCCTGTAAAAATTCTAAATCTAAGGTTTCAATCGTATCGGTTGCCTCATGGTAATGGGGATTACGCATATTAGCTGTATCCGTCACCATGACGGCAGGATAACCTAAATCCCAAAAGGGTGAATGATCACTGCGTCTTGTATCAGGAATACTAATACCTCTATTCCACACAGGTAAAATAGCACAACCAATATTTTGTTTTTGGATTTTTCCTTTGATTTGCCATAGATCCAAAAGAGTGGGAATATTGCCAATGAGGGCAATAAAATCCGCTTGTTTCGGATAAATTTTCGCTAATAGGGGACTAGGATATTTCTGACTGCCTGGTTTTTTATCCCGATAGCCTAACATTTCTAAAGACAACATTAAACGTAATTTTTCCCCACTCTGGAAGATTTTCTCGGCATAATGTTTACTACCCAGCAAACCGTATTCTTCTAAATCAAAGGCAATTAATTTGACAGGATAACCTAAAGGTTTTTCTGTAAATTCTCTCGCTAACTCTAATAATACTGCTACACCCGTCGCATTATCATCGGCTCCCGGACTACCCGGTACACTATCATAATGAGCCCCGATTAAAATAGTTGGTTTGTTTAATTTATTTGACTTTTGCGGATCAGCAGGAATAGATAAAACTATATTTTGAGGAATCTGAGTCTTCGCAGAAAATTCATCTATTTCCACCTGACCGTATTGACTGAGGGTCTGAATAATATATGACCTAACTGCCAAACAGGCTAACTGGGCAAAATAGGGATTGCGATCGCCCGTAATAGCCTGTAAATGTTGCAGTAATCTAGTTTGTAAATCCATAAATTTGATGGTAATTATTAAGATAACAGGAAAATTTTATTAATCATTATTCACTGTCGTTCCAGCATTATTAGTCATAGGAGCAATTAGACCATTAGCTGTACCAAATAAATTGATCGGATTTTTGCCATCGGTAATTAAGACACTTTGTAAACCCAGGGATTCTAATAATCTTACCTGCATTTCTGGACCAGCCTGGGCGATCGCCCGAATAGTTTCTGCTCCCAACGCCTCTACTTTGCGACGAAATTCTGCTGTTTCTATTTCCGCTGTGCGTCTAGCTTTTTCTGTGGCTAACTGATCAAGTGCCTGTTGGTGAGCTATTTTCGCCTGATGTTGGGCAGTTAAAATCTCCATTTCCATAGAACTGCGAATCCGACTCGCTTCTGTTTCCTGTTGAGCTAATAAAATACTCGCTTCCCCAGCAATCCGACTAGCTTCGGTTCTCGCTCTTGCCTCCGCATTCGCCTGACCTACTGCTTCAATTGCTGAATTTTCTGCCGACATTTCTAATAAATTACGCCGTTCTGCTTCGGCCGCTACCTGATCAATAATCATCTGTCTTTCTAACCTCGCCTTCGCTTCCTGTTCAATCCGTTCCGCATCATGCCGGGCGGCAGCTTCCTGGGCATTGGTAGTAATAGAAATCGCCAATTGTACTGATTTTTGTAAACTGGCTAAAGTTTCTTGATCAACAGGTTCAGCCGCTTGAATATCTACATTATTAATCACTAAATTATTAGTATTAAATCGCAATTCAGTATTAATATTGTCTGCCTCATCTTCACCAAAAACTGAACGACGAATAATCTCTGCACTATTCCGATGAAATGCGTCAAAGTTTACCCCGGCTACAGATGAACGCACACGGGAAGCGATCGCCTTACAGGCAGTCCCAACAAAATCAGGTACTTGAAATAGTTTTAAGGCTTCTGGTTGATTATCCCGGTTTAAATCAAAATACCAATTGTAGGATAATTTTAATTGTAAACGAGCATGATCAGCAGTTTCCACTGTAAAATTATCAGTCATGAAATCTGGTCCTAGCAACAAAATTAACGATTTAATCCTGTGTGGTTCTTTTGGTACACCCCCTGATAAACTTAAAACCGTCACCTCATCATCTGGTCCTAACATGACTAAATTCGGACCAAATACCACCCGTGCTTGATTATTTTTAAAATCTTGTAATTGTACCGCTCCATTTTGGGGAATAGAAAAAACTACCGCCTCACTATCCTCTTGCCGATATTTAGTAGCATGATAACGATTACCATAATATGGTTCTTTCGCATCTACTGCAATACTATTATCCGTATGACCTCGTCCTTCTATAAAAGGATTAGACATCGCTCCTAATATTTTTTCCACAGTAGATGGTAAATTTCTTTTCCACAATGCTTCATAGGGAGCTAACATATAAGCCTGTGGTCCTCGAATTAAACTGAGTTCCCCTGTTTGTAAATTTCTAATATAAATTCCTTCATTTTGATCTAAAGGAATAGTTTTGCGTTTTTCTAACACTTCCACTTCTAAACGGGGAATATATTCTCTTGGTCCGTAGATCATCCACAGTTCCCCCGCTTCTCTCGTAATATTCTCACCGTTAATAGGTTCGCTAAAATTCTCTTTTGCCTTTAATAATAGAGCCTGCTGTTCTTGCAACATATAGGATTTACGGATAGTCATTGGCTTATCTGGATTCTCTAAAGCCATTCGTAATTTTTCATCTAAATCATCTATGGCATCTATTGTTATCGGCTCTAAATATTCACCAGGATGCAGGAAAAAAGATATGCGTCCTTGGCGAATTTCCTTCAGACCGAGCTGCGGTTTGCCATTGGCATCAATTGGGTTCAGGACAATACACCATTCCCCATCATTTAAGGTGGTGACAGGTGTTTCTGCCATAACTTCTTCATAAACATCAGGAATATGGGTTTCTGCATCTTCCACTGTCACCAACCATTCATCACCCGCACGTCTTTGTCGCCCAAAAATATCAGTAAAAGTGCGAGTAGCTTTTAATTGCAAGGCTTTTTGTTCTGTCAAAATATAGGCAGCAACTAATGCCCCCACCTGTTCATCTACCCCCGGTAAATAGGCTCCCCGCTGTCTGACTAACCATTCTTCCCCAGCAATACGGGTGTGACCATGCCGATCAACACAATCCTGTCTAGCTTGCAAAGATAGGGCTTGATTAGGTTTAATCAAAATCGCATCAATAGTTTCAATAATTACCACTTCAATGCGGGGAATATAGGTAGCTGGTCCCTCAAATAACCATTCATCACCAGCTAATCTTTGAATATGATCAGTTTCACCCTCGACTATTGCATCAGTAAAATCGCATAACGCCCGCAAACGTAAAGCCTGATTTCTTTGTACTACTTGTAATGGGCGAATTGTTCCTACTAATTCTTCCCCTGAATATAAAGGAAAAGGAGCTTGGGTAAATCTAATTTCCTGTTCACCATAACGCAACTGCACTTGACCATGTTGATCAAATACGGGTTGATTATTACTATCAACTAAAACAGGATGATTAATCACGACATAACATTGAGGTCCAATCACAATCATCGGCTGGGGTGCTAATACCAGTTTTTCCCCTTCCCCTAAAGTGACTGTTTTCGGTCCAACTTCCAGGCGTGTCACCCCACTATTATGATCAATGATATGAACATATTGTTGAGGTTTGATTCTAATTACGCTATAAGCAGTTTCTAAATATTCTGATGGGTAATCATTACTAGTCATAAATTTCCCTCTTTGTAGGTTAAACGTGATGAATTATTTATATTGTAACCACTAGTAAAATTTTTCTGCTTACTCCGTATTAAGTTGTTGAAGAGACCGATTACGTTACAATACTTGTTGGCTGAAGTCGGGCGATCGCCCTTCTATCGGCATTTTTATAATTTGTTGATTTAGCAATTTCTATATAAAATCCTATCTATCTATCTAATGAATACAGAAAAATCTATTTTTAATATACCCAGCCAGACCTGGCAAAGAGAAATCGGCAAGGGTTGGGAAAAACCTTATACCGTTCGTTATCCCAGTAATTTAGATGATGGGCCTTGGCATGGTATGCCCTTAGGTGGTTTAGGGGCCGGCTGTATTGGCCGTTCTTCCAAAGGTGATTTTAATTTGTGGCATTTAGATGGCGGAGAACATACCTTTGCCAGTTTACCCGCCTGTCAATTTAGTGTGTATGAAGAAACCACCGGTGGTAAATCCCAAGCCTATGCTTTGTGTACAGAAGCTCCAGCCGATGGTAGTTTAAAAAGTTGGCAATATTATCCGCAAAATGGCGGTACTTATCATGCTCTATATCCCCGCAGTTGGTTTGTCTATGAAAGAATATTACAAAGTCAATTATCCTGTGAACAATTTTCGCCGATTTGGGCGGGCAATTATCAAGAAAGTAGTTATCCTTTAGTAATTTTTGAATGGACTGCCCATAATCCGACGGATCAACCAATTACCCTCAGTATTATGTTGACTTGGCAGAATACAGTCGGTTGGTTTACTAATCAGGTGAAAAGTCCGACCGTGCAAGTGAGAGACGATGGTAGTCCGGTTTATGAATATCAACCGGCTTGGGGAGAAAGTCAAGGTAATTTTAATCGCTTAATAGAAGATTTTCATCGTTTAGGCATCGTCATGTCTCGCCTCAATTTAGATGAGCAGATGCAGGAAGGGGAAGGGCAGATGGCGATCGCCACATTTACCGGACCAGGAATAGAAGTGAATTATCATAGTCGCTGGGCAGCCCAGGGAACAGGGGAAGAATTATGGAAACATTTTGCTAAAGATGGAGCCTTATTTGATGAAGAAAATGACACACCGGCAAAGGAAGGGGAGCAGATCGGCTGTGCTATTTCCGTGAAATTTACTGTCAGACCCGGTAAAACCCGTAAAATACCTTTCTTTCTTGCCTGGGATTTACCCGTAACTGAATTTGCCGCCGGTACTTGGGCTTATCGTCGCTATACCGATTTTTACGGACGCAATGGCAAAAATGCTTGGTCGATGGTGAGAACTGCCATGAAACATTATCAGGTGTGGCAGGAAAATATTGTGAAGTGGCAAACTCCTATTTTAGAAAATCCTGATTTGCCAGACTGGTTAAAAATGGCGTTATTCAATGAATTATATGATTTAAGTAGTGGTGGCACCCTCTGGTCGGCAGCCGATGAACGGGATCCAAAAGGACAGTTTGCCGTTTTAGAATGTATTGATTATCGCTGGTATGAAAGTTTAGATGTGCGTCTCTATGGTTCCTTCGGTTTATTACAACTATGGCCGGAGTTAGAAAAATCAATTATTTTAGCCTTTGCCCGTTCTATTCACTGGTCTGACTCAACACCCAGAATTATTGGTTATAACCAAGCTCCCGCCGTCAGAAAAATAGCGGGAGCGACTCCCCACGATTTAGGGGCCCCCAATGAACATCCTTGGGAAAAAACTAATTATACGAGTTATCAGGATTGTAATTTATGGAAAGATTTACCCTCTGATCTAGTTTTGCAAATCTATCGGGATTTTCTCTTAACCGGAGCTAATGACTATGAATTTCTCTGGGAATGTTGGGGAGCGATCGTAGAAACCCTTGATTATTTAAAAACTTTTGATCTGGATAATGACGGTATTCCCGAAAATAGCGGAGCGCCGGATCAAACCTTTGATGATTGGCGAATGTTAGGGGTGAGTGCCTATTGTGGTGGTTTATGGATTGCCGCCCTAGAAAGTGCGATCGCTATCGGCGAAATATTACAAAAACATCCCCGTGATATTCCCTGTTATCCAACGGAGGAATTTACCAGCTATAACCAAAAACATAGTAATCATCATATTGCCTCACAAATTGCTATTTATCAAACTTGGTTAGCCCAAGCTCGCCCTATTTATCAAGGGAAATTATGGAATGGGCAGTATTATAAATTAGACAGTGATAGCGGTTCTCCGGTTGTCATGGCAGATCAATTATGTGGAGAATTTTACGCCCAATTATTAAAATTACCAAATGTTGTACCAACAGAATGTACTACATCCGCTTTAAAAACTATTTATCAAGCCTGTTTCCTCAATTTTCATGCCGGGCAATTTGGTCTAGCTAATGGTGTATTAATAGACGGTTCCCCTCTCAATCCTCAAGATACGCACCCCCTAGAAGTCTGGACTGGTATTAACTTTGGCATCGCAGCCCTGATGATTAAAGCTGGTATGCCAACAGAAGGTCTGACGATTGCAGAAACTGTGGTAAAACAGATCTATGAGAATGGGTTACAATTTAGAACACCAGAAGCAATTACTGCAGCCGGTACATTTCGGGCTAGTCATTATTTACGACCAATGGCTATTTGGGCAATTTATTTAGTATTAACTGCTACTGATTAATTGCTATCAATTGCTAATTCTCAATCTCCCAGGAGAATATATTTAATTCCCCCTGTGTCAATGCTATGAATACTGAAGAGTCTGCTCACCATCCTAATGGTAATTACCAATCTTGGTATGAACTAGGTATTTCCTTGCACCAAGCTCGCCGTTATCGGGAAGCTCTCTTAGCCCTTGATCATGCGATTAAAATTCAAGCTGATAATTACCAAATTTGGAATTTACGGGCTAATGTTTTAAAAAAATTAGAACGCTATCAGGGAGCTTTAATTGCCTATGATCACTCAATTAAATTAAATTCTCAAATTGCTGAAACTTGGTACAATCGGGGTAATTTATTAACGAAAATGAATAATTATCCCGCCGCCGTTTCTTCCTTTCACCAAGCCCTCAAACTCAATCCTAATTTACATCAAGCCTGGTATAACTTAGCTAATATTTTTAAAAAATCTGGTCGTTTCCGCTATGCGATCGCCTCCTATGAAAAAGCCTTAAAACTAGCCCCTAATTTAGTAGAAGCCTGGTACAATCGGGGTAAAAGTTTATTTGAATTAGGCAAATATGAACAAGCCCTAGCATCCTTTGAATATAGTATTAAATTGTTTCCCCTCGATTATCACGCCTGGAATTATCGAGGTCGCACCCTCTTTTATTTAGGTCAAATTGAACAGGAAATATTTAGTTATCAACAGGCCATTAAAATTAAACCCGATTATCAAGATGCTTGGCATAATTTGGGATTAGTCAAGTTAAATAGGGGAGAATATTATGGGGCGATCGCCTGTTTTGACAAAGCAATAGTAATTAATAATAACTGTGCTTTAAACTATTATTACAAAGCAAAATGTTATCTATTTTTAACAGAAATTAATTTAGCCTTAGACAATTTAGAAGAAGCTATTAAACTAGATCCTCAACTGTGTCGGGAAAAAGCCAAGGTAGATACGGATTTTCAAGTGATTGCCGAGGAACTTCGCTTTCATTCTTTATTAGATTACGCTTTTTCCCTGTAGTCAATCTTTAATACGTAAACAATAAAAAAGCGCCTAACCATTAAAAAAGTTAAACACTTCCCTCAGAGCAATTAAATACAGCTCAATCCCATTATTAAACTAAAAACTTTTGATCACTAATGAATAGTCTGTTTAATAATCCTCATCCTCACCAATTATTTCTTTCAAAGAAGTTAAACCCTTCTTCACTCGCCGAGATACAGTGACAGAACTAATACCTAAACGCTCTGCTGTTTCCTTTTGAGTCAAATCAAACAAAAAGACAAATTCTAAAACTTTTCTAGTGCCTTCCTCCAATCTTGCTAAACCCTGTTGTAAACGAATTTGATCTTCCTGTGCTAATTGGAAACTCCGGTATTGTTGATCAGGCACTAATTCACCCAAACAGCTAGTTCCCTCCTCATCATCTCCACCGGCTACGGGTGCATCTAAACTGAGAGGCGAACGGTTACTACAAGCCAATTGAATTTCTTGCCATTCCGTCAAAGAAATATTTAATGCTTCTGCCACTTCTGATTCAGTCGGTTTTCGCTTTAATGACATTCTTAACTCTTGGGTCACCTTACTAGCTTGCCGATCCAAAGCTAACCAGTTGCGGGGTATTCTCAAGGTAGGACTTTTATCTCTTAAATAATGTTGAATTTCTCCCCGAATATAAGGGGTGGCAAAAGAACTGAAAGCATTACCTTTAGATACGTCAAAACGATCTATTGCTCTGATCAGTCCAATACAGCCAACTTGTAATAAATCGTCATAGGCCTCATTGCATTTATTCAGCCAATGATAGACCTCTTTTCTTACTAGGCCAACATTCATTTTGACCAGTTGATTACGCAGTTGATTAGTCGGATGTAGCTGATATTCTTTTAAAAACTCTAGGGTTTCATTCTTGACGCTGACATCCTTACAGGTTGTATTAATCATAATTCATACATTCCTAGTGATCAATGTGATTAGTTTAATGGTTTTTATGGGAAAACTGAGAATGGGTAGTTTCTATTTATTACATTTTTATCTGATAAATAGACTTCAGGCCTTTTGTTAAATTAATATTATTAAATTAATTGGCCGAATTTAAGAATCTTACTGATTTTTTGCCAATGATTTGTATTTAATTATTAAATGCTTAATTAAATCAATCTAGGGATTATAAATACCTAGTGATGATTGTGACATTTGCTTACCCACATCGCAGAATGTCAGTATCAAATTCTTCTGCAAGAACTAGAGGAAAGAATCCTGCTTTAGTTATCACCATCATGGTACTTCTTTTTTACCACTACGGCAATTTATATTTAAGTAAATATTTATAGATAGATGAGATAGAAAAACTTGCAACTTCTGTAATTTGCCAACGCATTTGGACAGATCAATGCAAACTACGACAGAATACCACACCTTTATCTTATATTACTTTATCCCTATCTGTGTCTTTTATTACATAAATCTTCATATTGGTGGTAATTATTATTAGAAAATTAATATATAGCAGCCGCCAAGTAAGTCAGGACAAAAATGAGATATGATGGGAAAAGAAAAAATATCATAAAAAAGAGAATAATAATGGCCAAGGCATATAGCTATGATTTACGAAAAAAGGTAATTGAAGCG
>Ga0209575_10000298_pt1 | contig 41417 bp, 39 predicted proteins | sample Medcelwee11metaG_FD_187172 | JGI IMG/M metagenome (GOLD analysis project Ga0209575, IMG submission 187172) | Freshwater pond sediment microbial communities from the University of Edinburgh, under environmental carbon perturbations - Medium... | ecosystem: Environmental > Aquatic > Freshwater >...
GTAACAATTTTTCAATAATTAACCACTCTTTATCTGATAAATCTGTTGAATATGCCATAATTTTACTTTTTTTATTGATTTTCACATTATATCTTTTTCTTTACAAAGATACCAAATGGGTTCTATAAACCAAAATAATTTCTGATTTTTTCTATCAATGCTTTTCTCTATCTCTGTAATAACTACAGTTGATCGCTCCTTAAAAGACTAATCATCCACTTGCAAAAATACTTTCAGCCGTTAAACCTAACTCAGGCAAACAGGGCGATCGCACTATATCTTGACCTCGGAATAATTGTATCATGTATTCTCCTTCCACTAAACTATAAACAGAAATAGTTGGTTGTTTCGGATCACCGATATAACGTCGCCCGCCTAAACCCAAATAGTCAACAATCCAATATTCACTAATACCTAATTTCTCATATTCTGCTAACTGCATTAAATAATCATCTTGCCAATTAGTACTAACCACCTCAATAGCTAATTTCACAGTAATTCCCTTGATAATAGTAGAGCGTTTTTGCCATAAAGGCTCATTCACTATTTCTTGTTGATCTAATACTAATACATCAGGAATATATGCTGATTTATCAGAATTAATCGCTTTAATTAGTCCTTGCCGAGGTATGAAAAATGGCAGATTGAGACGTTTAATTTCTACACTTATTTTAAGTGCTAGAAAACCTGCTAATTGTTCATCAGAACCACTTGATTGTAATTGTTTAATAACTCCATTACGTAACTCAAAACGACCGCCACCATCTGGATACCAGTCGTAGAATTGTTCTAACGTTATTAATTCTTGATCTAAATTATCATCTGATAAATCAGTTGTTTTTGTCTGGGTGAACATAGGATTTTGTTCTCAATATTTGGGATTAAGGTTTACCAGCATCACTTGGCTGATTGGTTGGCTGATTAACAGGTTGATTAGGTTGTTGCAACTCCCCTAATACTGCCTTATAACTAGGATTATCAGGATATAACTGCACTAATTTTTCTAAATAGCCGATCGCCCCTTTTTGATCACCCTGTTCTAATTTTACATTGACCAAACCTTGTAAAGCAGTCACATTATTTGCCTCCCGACTTAATACTTTCAAATAACCCTTTTCCATAGCTTGTAATTTGTTGGCAGGTGATACCTGAGCAGTTTCAGTCGGATTAGGTGGCGTAATATTAATAGATTTATTCACCATCTTGTATAATCCAAATACAGTAGAACCAGCAAAGGCAATAGCAGATATGTACGTAACTATTTGTTTAGTGCGTTTCTGCTTTTTTACTTTATTCAGGTCGTAGCCCCGATATTCTTTTTCTAAGTCCTGTACCATTAGTCCCTCTTAATATTGAGTTTAAATATTTTCAAATTATATATTTTATAGTTCCCTGTTTGATCAAAAAGTTGTCATGTTTGGTAAAAAATCTCTGGATAGTGAAAACAGGGGACCAATATTGGCAAGTTAAGTTTAATTACTATTAAAATAGATAGATTAATCATTAATATTTTTTTTACAATCAAAATCTTAGGTATTTATGGCATTTATTAAGGTAAGAAAAGATTGGGAAATTACTGAAAATCAGGTTACACCGGAATCTTTCTATTTAAATCGGCGGCGTTTTTTGCGTAACTTAGTTAACGTGGGAGTCGCCGGTTCGATTTTACCGAGTTTAACGGCCTGTGGTATTAATACATCCTCGGAAATAGTCGTGAATGAATTACCCTCTCTTGACGATTTTCAGGCAAATCCTCTATTTAACCGGAATAATTTACAATTAACTCAAGAATATTTGGCCACGACCTATAATAATTATTATGAATTCGGTGGCAGTAAGAATATTTGGGAAAATGCCCAAACTTTGCCCACGGAAAATTGGCAGGTGGAAGTAACGGGACTAGTGAAAAAGCCACAGGTTTATGATTTGGATGATTTACAAAAAAAATTTCCTATAGAAGAAAGAATTTATCGTTTTCGTTGTGTGGAGGCTTGGGCGATGGTGATACCTTGGTTAGGTTTTCCCATGCGCTTAATATTAGAGGCGGTGGAACCGAAACCAGAAGCTAAGTTTGTCAAATTTTCTTCCTATTATAATCCTCAGATCACGAAAGGTCCTGGGTTTTGGGCAAATGGTTATCCTTGGCCTTACAATGAGAGTTTACGGATTGAGGAAATGGCTAATGATCTAGCCTTTTTTGCGGTGGGGATGTATGGCAAATTATTACCGAAACAAAATGGTGCGCCGATTCGCCAGGTGATTCCCTGGAAATATGGTTTTAAGGGGGCGAAATCTATTGTGAAAATAGAGTTTGTGGCTAGTCAACCGCCGACCTTTTGGAATACTTTAGTACCAGCAGAATACGATTTTGAAGCGAATGTGAATCCTACTAAACCTCATCCCCGCTGGTCTCAGGCGACGGAGCGAATTGTCGGATCGGGTTCTAGTTTTATATGGCAAACCCAAGCGACTTTGCCCTATAACGGTTATGGTGAATATGTGGCAAGTTTATATAAATAGCAAATACACCCTCAAAACAATAGTTAATAATTGAATAATTACTTCACCTGTTCTCCCAGCCAGTTTAAATAGTTACTAGCCCCCTGAATAATTGGTAAAGCAATGATTTCGGGAATCTCATAACTGTGTAAAGATTTAATTCTGGCTTCTAATTCTGTGAATTTATCTAAATTAGTTTTCATGATCAATTGCCATTCTGCCTCCCGACATATTTCACCCTGCCAAGCGTAAATTGATGTGACTGGCAGAATATTCACACAGGCTACTAATTTTTCTTTTACTAAACTTTGGGCGATCGCCTCAGCTTGTTCGGAGGAATTAGCCGTCACTAAAACTACACCGTAATTCATGATCATTAAACTAGATGATTACACTAAGAGTTAATAACTATTAATCAGTTTGGGGGAGAGCATATTATGAAAAATTGCCGGATTGAGAATATCAGAGGTTAGGGGAGAAGCTGTACCAGCGACAGCTAAATTAAAATACAAACGGGTTGATTCTGGTAAAACAGCGGTGGCTAAATATACTCCTTCTAAATTAGCTCCCATCAAAGTAACTCCTGTCAGGTCTGCCCCATCAAAATTAGCATTTCTCAGTTTAGTCCAATTGAGATTAGCTTTATGAAGATTTGCTCCCATCAAGTTTGCCCCTGTGAGATCAGCCCCGGTTAATTTCATACTACGCATGAGAGCTTCAGTAAAATTCGTCGCTAATAAATTAGAACTTTCTAAATTAGCTCCATTTAATTTTGCTCCCATAAAACTTACACCATTTAGATCAGAACCATTCAAATCAATACCATTCATTTGGGCGTAGGAAAAATTACAGCCGATTAATGATGCCCCAAATAATTTAGCGGCTAATAATATGGCTCCTGAGAAGTTAGCATATTTAAGATTTGCCCCTGTTAAATTTACTTGCCGTAAATTGCAATCTGTCAAATTAGCACTACATAAATTTACACCCCACAAATTAGCCCGATGTAAATCAGCGCCATTTAAATAGGCTCCACTCATTTTTGCCCTGGGTAATTTAGCTTTAAATAAAAATGCCCCGGTTAAATTTGTTTTGGTTAAATCGGCATCAGCTAATTTTGTTTCTGCCATTTTGGCGTAATTGAGATTAGCCATTTGTAAGTTAGCATTGTTCAATTGACTTTTAGATAAAATACAACGACTCATATTTGTACCCATTAGGTTTGCACCACAGAGATTTACGCCTATGAGATTTAAACCTTGTAAATCAGTATTTTCTAGGTTGGCCCCCCGAAAATCTCTTTCCCCTTCTGCGTATCTAGCTAATAGTTCTTCCCTATCCATTGGCCTTATCCTTATGATGTGAGTAAAATTTTTGACATTAATTAACAGAATCTTAACTTTTATTTTTTCCTTACATGAAAGCAAGGGACAATAAATTTTGGTCAATTGACCAAGAATATGATTGCACGAAAAATAGGGGCAATTGAGCAATTACCCCTACGGTATAAAAGAAATATTTTGTTTGTCAATTGATTTATCTGAAGGCCGAACAGCCGTTCGCCCCTACGCAAATATTTAACTTTCTACTTTCAGTTTTAAGATCACCTTACCATTCATAGACTGTGGGAATTGCCAACCAACGATCGCCCGTTTGATTCGATCTAATAGTTTTTCATCGGCGATCGTGGAAAGATCATCGTCTAAAATGATTTGCCGAACCACACCATTTTGTAAATTAATTACCCAGGTAACTTCTCCCTTCACTTTTTCTGAGATGATTAAACCTTGTAAATGTTGGGTGAGGGAGGCGATCGCATCAGCACCGAGATTAGTCGCACTAATTATTTGAATTTGTCCTGCACTAACCGACGGTTCTGCTGATTCTGATAGTGTTTGAGAAACAGGTGGTGGTGGCGGAGCTGCGGGTGTCGAGGAAAGACGTTGAGGAGCTACACCACCAGTGCGAGTAGCAGACTTAGGCATAGCATAATTTTGATTTTGCCCCATCATACTATCAGCGACTTCTGATTCATTGCCAAAAATACCCGTATAACTGACTCCCTCTGGTAATTCTACCGGCACTTCTACCCGGATTTTTGTGCCATCAAGATTGACTCGCACTTCTTCGCTGACTGCCACAAAGGCGGTATAAGCTGATAATAAACGATAATCTAAAGCAGTTTGGGTAATTGCATCTACACCTGTTTTCGTTTCCATGCCAAACATTTGGTTACTTAAATCTTTAATGCGAAAACGTCCCCACAATTGGGCGATCGCCTGATTACCGACATCATTGGAACTATTAGGACTAATTTCAGGATTACGCATGGCAAAATTCGAGAAATTTACTGGTAAAGTTTTCTCATAGATTTGACCGTTAGCTAAATTACCCGTAATTAATAAATTACCACTGCTACCATCAGCTTTTTTGCCAAATAATACTAAGGGTTGGCGGGCAAATAAATCAGGGATAGCACTCGGATAAATTTCCGGTTTCGGTCCTGTACCTTGCCACTGTACCTGAATATTAGTGAGAACTGGTTTATTAATTTCTGCAATAAAATTCTCAATTACTGTATCCGATGGTTCATCCTGCCGGATTACCTGGGATGTACCCCTTCCTACCTCCGCTATTCGATCAATTAAAAAGCGATTAACAGAACTACCGACACCAAAACTATATAAACGATTACCCGGTTTTAAATTCCTTTGTACCTCGGCAATCACTTCATTTTCATTACCAATATAACCATCGGTTAATAATACCACACTCCGCAGACGACCAGCCGGAGCAGGTGGAAAATTCATGACAGTTTGAATACCGTTTAATAGTTCTGTGCCACCATTCGCATCCAATTGATTCACGTAATTAATGGCTTTTTGCCGATTAGCAGCCGTATTAGGTAAAGGTTGGGAGGATAAAGTTTGAGCCGTATTCGCAAAATCAATAATCGTGAAAGTATCATCAGGATTTAACTGATTAATAAATTCCCGCATTAATTCCTGGGATTTTAACAAAGGCTCCCCCTGTTGAGAACCGGAAGTATCCATTAAAAATACGACATCTTTCGGGACAATTTCCTTGGCATCATATTGCACCGCTGGAATAAAATACAGGGCAAAGTGACCTCCCCGTTGATCTGCCTGAGTTAATACACTAGCTGCTGTTTGATCACCGGCTACCTGATAACGCAAAATTAAATCCTTATTAGGAATATTATCTTCTGGAGCTAAATCTATTTTGACAATATTTCCCTGAGTACTAGTATTAATTTGGTGGGAGGGCGATCGCACATTTTTTACATTCACCCCCGCTTCAATTTCTACACTCACCTGAATATCATGACCGGACCTAGTTCCCGGACGCATCACCGGCGGATTAATACGATTAGCATCGGGGACCTGATCCGTATTACCACCAGGAATCACATTACCAGGAATATAGCGGGGACCCACCACCATGGGAAAGACAAATTCATATTCTCCGGTTGCCTGATCCTTGCCATGTAAATATTTTAAACTTTCCGTATAACGAATAATTACCTTAATTTCTTCCCCCGGTCTAATATTAGCTAGGGCTTGAGTAAAAATATTATCCCGTTCTTGGGAAAGTAAGCCAGCGGTTTTTCCTTCCGCTTTTGCCTGCTCATAGATTTTTTCTGCTTCTTCCCGCTTTTTAATATTGCCCTTAATCAGGCGATCGCCGATGAGAATTTCCATATCATCGACAGCAGCTTCATCGGGTAAGGGAAAAATATAAACGGCTTCTAAAGGATCATTAAAAGGATTAGTAAAGGTTTGAGTAACTTCAACTCTGGTTAAGTTACCGGCGATTTTGGCTTGTACCTTCGTATTTTGTAAAGGAAAAGCTAATTGTTGCCCATCCTTATTCTGGACGAATAAACCGCCCACGGGTGAATCTTTTGACGGAGTAGCGGAAGTATTATTTTGCACGATTCTACCTGGCATCATTCGATTGATTATATTAGGGTATGAGGCATGAGTGGAAGATTTGATCAAACTAGCTGCCACCGGGCTAAGTTTTGCCACTATTGGGGTGATGGCTAGAATAAAAAGCGAACCATATAATAGTTTAGAGGTTTTCATAAAATTTTTGATTGATTCTCAATATTAGCATAGGTTGGTAGTAAATTGACTGAATAAAAGCCCCCTTAATACCAATCTTATATCCTCTCAATCCGTAATATTACCGAGAAATCAGGAAACACCTTGTCATTTATTTATTTAAACAGGACTTACGCAGTTAGTTAATTGTTCAACGAAAGAATAAGCCTTTTAGGCTCATATAGCAATCCTACTAAAATAATAAATTGCTGAAAGTATTGAAAAATCGTTAATCTTTGGGGGCATTGATACAAAATTGCTTACAATATAGTAGAGGTAATTGATCAATTGCCTCTACTATTCTGCTGATTAGCTCTAATTAGTGAGTGGCTAAACCTTGTAAATTCAACTCAAATCTTTCCCAAGGCTTAGGGGTAATAACTTCCGTCGTTAATTGATGTTCTCGTAATAAAGCCGTCAACTGTTCGGCATCCCCTTCCGCCTTTAATATTGATAACAACAAACCACTAAATTCTATATCCCCGCCGGCAGCCGTTGGTAAAATCACCTGGGGTTTTAACCATTTCGCCACCTGCACCGCACTCGCCATGCCCTTAATAAAAGGTCCGATCAGAGGTAATACCAAATCAATCGTAGGAGTGATCACCACATCCACCGGACCTAACTCTTGTAAAGTGGGTGAATGATAACCATGTGGTTCATAATAAATACTTTGTTGATTAATTAAATCACGCAAAATATAACCATTTTCAATAGTCGTCGGACCCATCGGCGAACTCGGCACAGCCCTAATTTCTAAACCTTCCCCTATATTATGAGTTTCTCCATGATTGAGAGGAGTAATATTAATAAAACCTAACTTTTGGGCAACTTGAGCCGCACTAGGTGAACCGATCACCGGAATATTCTTATCAAGTTTTTCTAAGGTAGGCGGATGGGCATGATCTTCTAAACCTTGAGAAAGAATAATTCCATCAATATTTTCAGGAATACTACGGGGCGATCGCCTTTCCCCTTTAAATAACCAAGTAAAATTACCAAATACCAAGGGTCCTACTAACCAAGGATCAATTAATAATTTGCGGTCTGCTATTTCTATTAACCAACTATTACTGTCTAACCAAGTCAAGTACATAAATTATATTGTTCATAAAGTTTGATTTATTATAGCGGTTTTCTCTGGACTGTAGCAAGGATAATCATAGTCTATATTCAGGTGCGATCGCACCCAAAGATTATAACTAATTCTCCGTACGGGCAGTTTTTTAAAGGGATGATGAATAATCAGTCAGCATAATTTATAAAGGCAAAATTTGAAATCCAGCTTGCAGAAAATGATGATCCAAGGTTAAAGCCGTAACAATATTTCGTTTTTGCATAACGATAAAAGATAAACAATCAGTCAAGGAATAAGATTTGTCTTGATGTTTTTGAAAATATTGCCATCCCTCATGAAAGAAACTCTGATCAATCTCTATTAAATCTATATCAGCACTTTCCAAGAGACGATTACCGACTTCAACCGCCTTATAATGAAGGTTACGACTATTAAAAAAAGTGACAACTTCATCAAAAATGTATGTTGTAGTTACTAAAAATGGTTTAGAGTTTACTAAAGATGCCCAGTTTTCTAATACTTTTTTATGAGCGTCTTCATTTCTTATTTCCAGAGCTAAAATATAGCTGGTATCCAAAAAATAAATATTTTTCATTGAACATACAGATAATGATCATGGTTAACTGCACCATCTTTGACATCGCATTCTACAGGATCTGAACCTAAATCCCAAATAGAGGATTCTTTTTTGATAACTGTAATAATAATTTTTTCATTTTCTTGTATGATTTCAAACTCTTGGTGTTTTCCTAATATTTCTTTGGGTATTAATAATCCTTGCTCCGTAGCTGTTAATTTCATTTGAAATACCCTCTATATGATTATGTTATCAGTCAGATGATTTGGACTATTCAATTATAATCTATTTTAAGGGCGATCGCCCGATATTCAATTGAAGTTTGATAGATCAAGACTATTCAGCGGGAAAAGCATACTAACCAGCACCTTCATAGGAAAAAGTTGCATAATTATTAATCACGTTATCTTTATTTGCCTCATTACCAGTAAAGAAGTGTACAGGCGAACCACTAGTAGCAGAACTACCCTGATTAAAGAAACGATGTACTGGTACAATACCACTACTTGATTGTTGACTAGGATAGGCATAAAAAGCGATACCATCACTTTCTAATACAGGATAATTTTGGGTGATTAAATCAGGTTGTTGTAAGGTATAGAAATAAGTGCCAGTTGTTTGATTTTCAAAACGATATACTGGCAAAGCACCAGCAGAGCCGGCGGTCGGCACTTTAAATTCAATTCCTTCATAACTATAGCGACTAGGATTTGTTAATAGATCATTTTTTTCTGTATTATCAGCGGTGAAAAAGTGAGAGTTAGTTAGATCATCCCAGAAACGATGTACATCTGTGCCTAATGCTGGCGGTGGCGGTGGTGGTTCTTCTATATTACTATTCAAGGAACTACCAAATACTTGGGTCCAATAATGATTATAAGAAACTTCACCCGGATCATTTGCTATGAATTGATAACCTACACCAATTTCTCGATAGTTGGGATTTAAAATATTCTCTAAATGACCGGGACTATTCACCCAACCTTCTACTGCTTTACTAGGATTTGTATAACCTGCCCCAATATTTTCTCCTACAAACGACGATTCATAACCAAAAGATTCTGCCCGATCAGCTGGTTGCGTCCCATCTGCTCCCGTATGACTGAAACAGTCTTGAGCAATCATATTGGAGCTATGCAGATCAGCTACTAAGGCTAATTGATTATTTGGTTGTAAAGGCTGTAAACCATATTGTTGTCTGACTTCATTGGTTAAGTCAATAACTGCTATTTCTTCTGGTGACATGATTGTGTTAGACATCTGAAACCTCCTAATTTTTACTAGCTAGAGAGAAAATACTTTTGGTTCGGTATTCTTGTATTATAACTAATCTTTATCTAACAAGTTTTTGTTTGATGAAAGGGCGATCGCCCTTAGTTGTTGAGACTAAAACTCCGGTTTCTTAAAGAAAACGGAGTTTTTTCTGGATATAGCTAAATAATTTCTCTAAACTATTTTGAACTTGCGGAATGTGGGTTATCATGCAAACTAGTATATAATACTAAAAAATTAACTCAGCCCAAATACTCTATATTCAATCATGCCAGTTAATACCGCCCCTAATACCAGTATTGCTAACACCTTCCACGCCCTTTCTGACCCCCTGCGGATTAATATTATTGAACTATTACGAGAACAAGAATTATGTGTGTGTGAACTGTGCGATCGCCTGCAAATGCCACAGTCAAAATTATCATTTCATTTAAAAACCTTGAAGGATGCTGGTATTGTGCAAGCTCGCCAGGAAAGTAGATGGATTTATTACAGTTTAAATTGTCAACAAATAGAACTTTTACAACAGTATTTGGCTGGTTTACAAAATCATCACATTTTATTAGCTAAATCTTGTCAGGTTTCTTAATTTTTAGTCAATCAGAAATCAAAAATCAATATTAATAACTGCCTAGAATATTACCTAGTGAAGATTTAACCAAATCTTTATGAAAATTTAATTGACATATCAATTTTTTTTGATATATTGAAAATAAAGTAATCTTATCTAGGTTTTCTGGGAATTTATGGGCAGTAATATTAAGACAAGAAATATTCAGCTAATAGTTAAATATTTAGGAATTTTCACGGGTTTAAGTCTATTAAATGCTTGTAGTCTGACTCAGGCAACATCTACTCTCAGACAACCGATCACAATTGATGGTTCTAGTACAGTTTATCCCATCACAGAAAAAGTTGTGGAAGATTTTAACAAGCAAAATCAGGGTAAATTACAAGCAACTGCGGGTTTTTCTGGTACGGGTGGCGGATTTAGAAAGTTTTGTGCGGGGGAAATAGATATTACTAATGCTTCCCGTCCGATTACTAAAAAGGAAATGGAGGCTTGTAAAAATACCAATATTGCTTACATTGAGTTACCGATTGCATTTGATGCTTTAACTGTGGCTGTCAATAAACAGAATAATTGGGCGGATCATGTGACGGTGCAAGAGTTAAAAACTATGTGGCAACCAACAGCCCAGCGGAATATTAATACTTGGAATCAGGTGCGTAATAGTTGGCCGGAGCGTCCGCTCAAACTATTCGGACCGGGGGTAGATTCTGGTACTTTTGATTATTTTACAGAAGCGATTATGGGCACAGCCGGGGCTAGTCGCAGTGATTATACAGCGAGTGAAGATGATGAAATTTTAGAGCGGGGAGTGGCGGCTGATCCTAATGCTTTAGGTTATTTTGGTTTATCGTATTATGAACAAAATCGGGATGATTTAAAGGCTTTAGCGATTGATAATGGTCAAGGTCCAGTCATGCCTTCTGTGGAAAATGTGAAGAATGGTACTTATCGCCCCTTAACTAGACCACTATTTATTTATGTGAATGCTACCAAAGCTCAAAATAATCCGGTGATCACAGAATTTTTAGATTTCTATTTACGAAATGTCGCTGATACTGTTACTCAGGTTGGTTATATTGCCTTTAATCCAGAGGATTATAATTTACTTTATCGTAATTTTCACAAAACTAAGGTGGGGACAGTTTACGGTGGGGTAGCTCAATTTGATTTGACGATGCGGGATGTCTTAACTAAACGCTCAGAATATTAGTTTTTATATTCACGGTTAAATTATTGAATCATCTGGATTGATTATGAGGAGTGTATTGGAATAATGACAAAAGCAGCAGTTAATCCCAATGCGGTGAAAGCCGGCGGGAGATTAAGTATTTTTGAGAAATATCTGACAGTTTGGGTATTTCTCTGTATTATCGTGGGAATAGCTCTGGGACGTATATTTCCAGGGGTAGCTGTAGCTTTAGATGCGATGAGTATTTATCAAATATCTATTCCTATTGCTATTTGTCTATTTTTTATGATGTATCCCATCATGGTGAAAATAGATTTTACCCAGGCAGTAAATGCGATTAAAGCACCGAAACCAGTAATTTTAACCTTAGTAGTCAACTGGTTAATCAAACCTTTTACTATGGTGATCTTAGCCCAAATATTTCTCGGTAATTTATTCCGACCGTTGATCACTGGTACGGAAATATTACGGGGATCAGAAGTATCGTTAGCAAACTCTTATATTGCCGGCACTATTTTATTAGGAATCGCTCCCTGTACAGCTATGGTATTAATGTGGGGTTATTTGTGTTATGGCAATCAGGGTCATACTTTAGTGATGGTGGCGGTTAATTCTCTGACCATGTTGTTTTTATACGCTCCTTTGGGTCGTTGGTTATTGTCGGTGAATGATATTACGATTCCTTGGCAAACTATTTTTCTCTCGGTATTAATATACGTAGGTTTACCCCTAATAGCCGGGGTTTATAGTCGCCATTGGATTATGAAATATAAGGGGCAAGCCTGGTTTGAACATAAATTTTTGCATTATCTCACACCTATATCTATTTGTGCTTTATTGCTGACCTTAATATTATTATTTGCCTTCAAAGGTGAATTAATTGTGAAGAATCCTGGTCATATTGTGCTGATCGCCGTACCGTTATTAATACAAACTCTTTTAATCTTTGGTATTGGTTATGCGATCGCCTGGAAAATGCGTTTACCCTATGAGGATTCGGCTCCGGCTGCTCTGATCGGGGCAAGTAATCATTTTGAAGTAGCGATCGCCACGGCGGTGACATTATTTGGGTTAAATTCGGGGGCTGCCTTAGCGACGGTAGTAGGAGTATTAATCGAAGTTCCCCTCATGTTAATGTTGGTAGAATTTTGTAAACGAACAGCTTTTAAATTCCCCAGGGAACCACAAAAAGCCACCTTATTCGATCCCCGTTGTTTGCCTGATATTAACACTCACGGTAATTAATATTAAACAATTATTGCAATAATTAGTCATAGATCATGATCGAGCATCCACCCCGTATTCTATTTTTGTATGGCTCTTTACGAGAGCGTTCCTACAGTCGTTTATTAGCAGAAGAAGCCGCCCGGATTATTACAGATTTGGGGGCAGAAGTGAAATTTTTTCATCCGCAGGAATTACCGATTTATGGCAGTGTGCCAGACACTCACCCGCAGGTGCAGGAGTTACGGGAACTGAGTCTCTGGTCAGAAGGTCAGGTTTGGTCGAGTCCTGAACTGCACGGTCAAATTAGTGGCATTATGAAAAATCAAATTGATTGGATTCCTTTAAATATAGGAGCTGTCCGCCCGACCCAAGGCAGAACTTTAGCGGTAATGCAGGTGAGTGGCGGTTCTCAGTCTTTTAATGCCGTTAATACTCTAAGACTTTTGGGGCGGTGGATGCGGATGTTTACGATTCCGAATCAATCTTCTGTCGCCAAAGCCTATCAAGAGTTTCATGAAGATGGCACGATGAAAGATTCTGCTTATCGTGATCGGGTGGTAGATGTGATGGAAGAACTTTATAAATTTACGTTGCTATTACGAGATCAGGTTGATTATTTAACGGATCGTTATAGTGAACGTAAGGAAAAAGGCATCACGGAAACGCCCCTTGATATTGGCAAAACTATTAATGGTGTTCATCTTGATCGGATGTAATAGCCAATAACTAATACGATCCCCCTAGCCCCCTTATTAAGGGGGTTTGGGGATTAGAAAGACTAGTGTATTACCTTTTTGTTTTCTTTCAACTATTCTTAACGAGAAAATTTTCCATGAAAAAAGTCATGTTTGTCTGCAAAAGAAATTCTTGTCGTTCTCAAATGGCAGAAGGTCTTGCCAAAACTTTAGGAGCCGGTAAAATAGAGGTGACAAGTTCTGGTTTAGAAGCGAGTCGAGTACATCCCACTGCTATAGAAGTTATGTCAGAAATTGGCATTGATATTACTGATCAAACATCTGATCCTCTCAGTGATTTTCAGGCAGATGATTTTGATGTAGTAATTTCTTTGTGTGGTTGTGGGGTGAATTTACCACCGGAGTGGGTAACGAGGGAAGTATTTGCGGATTGGCAATTAGATGATCCTGATGGGCAACCTTTGGAGACTTTTCACCGGGTGCGGGATGAAATTAAAGAGAAGGTGGCAGAATTGATTGCTAACGTAAGTAATTAAGGTATAATAGGGGTAATTAATAAATTGCCCCTATTATTTTTTAGTTAAAATAACTATTTTTATAATATTTCGTCAAAATTTATTAAATTAAAATAAATCAACAAATAAATAACTATGACTACACTCAAATTAGAAATACTCGGTTCCGGTTGTCAAAAATGTCAACAATTAGAGGCTAACGTCAAAAGTGCGATCGCCTCCCTGAATATTGAGGCAGAAGTTAGCCATATTAAAGACCCAATTGATATTGCTAAACGGGGAGTGATGAAAACACCAGCCCTCGCTATTAATGGTCAGGTCGTTAGTAAGGGTAAAGTTATTTCTGCTGATGAAGTAAAATCTTTGTTGCCACACAATAAATAATAAAAATGTTCGATCCCTTTTATCCCTTTGATTGCTTAGCCACTCAAATAGTCACCAAAATTTTGGGTTTATCTTTAGAATCGCATTTAGGATCAAGTTTACATTTTTTCTTATATGACGTACCAAAAGTTTTAACCCTATTAATTGTCATTAGTTTTTTCGTTGGCATCATTCAAACCTTTTTAGAACCAGAAAAAATCAGAAAAATATTAGGTGGCAAGCGGACTATTTTCGGTAATATTCTAGCGGCTTTTATTGGTATAGTCACCCCCTTTTGTTCCTGTTCGGCTGTACCATTATTTATCGGTTTTCTAGAAGCCGGTGTGCCATTAGGTGTCACCTTTTCCTACTTAATATCAGCCCCGATGGTGAATGAAGTAGCAATAATTTTACTGTGGGGTTTATTTGGTTTGAAAGTTACAATATTCTATATTAGCTTCGGTGTAATACTCGCAATAATCGCCGGCTATATTATCGGTTTATTAAAATTAGAAAAATTTGTAGAATCCTTTGTCTGGGATTTACAAAAAAGTTTTCAATCAGAGCAGAATACTAATGATAACCTCACCGACTCAAATTTAACTTGGTCTGACAGAATAAAACAAGGTAAATACCAATCTCGTGAAATATTCCAGAGCGTTTGGTTATATGTAATTTTAGGTATTGGCATCGGTGCAATTATTCACGGTTATGTACCGGCTGATCTGATTGTGCGTTGGGCTGGTCCTAATAATCCTGTAGCTGTTCCCTTAGCTACTTTGATCGGGGTTCCCCTTTACGCTAATATTGCCGGTGTATTACCAATTACTGAAGCTCTGGTGAATAAAGGTATGCCTTTAGGTACAGTATTATCATTTACCATGGCAGTTACTGCCCTATCTTTACCAGAAATGATCATTTTGAGAAAAGTATTAAAACCCTGTTTACTAATAATTTTTATTAGCTTAGTTACCTTTGGTATTATTAGTATTGGCTATTTGTTTAATTGGCTGTTATAAAACAAAAATTTCCGTTCTTACAATATTCTGATCCAACAGTATTAACAAAATAATAAAATCAATAAATTGACTTCAATTAATACTTAAACCAAAGTTTGCGGACAATAACCTAAACCTCTAACAAACTGAGTACGAAAAGCCTCTATTTCCTGTCTATCTGGCTTACCATGGGCGACCACTGCAACCTGATAACGACGCATCACACTCATGGGTGATTGTCCCGTTTCCAAACCCCATAAAGCCATACGTAAACGAATATCTGGTTCATAAGGAACCCCCAACTCACTCATAAACGCTTGTAAATCTCCATGCTGTTGGGGAGTTACATATTCTCTCATTTTTAATTTGATTACCCAACCATCTATCTGATGAATCACCGTTATAAACTGGATAGGTAAATGGGAAAAGCGGCATAAATACTCAACAACTCTTAAGGTGAGAGAAGTGTTTCCTAAAAAATACAGATAGTCCATTTCTTATATCCCCAGTGAATACTGGCAAAGTTCGTCAAAGTATCCCTTGTTTATATAATCTCACTATGGTTGTCTTTATTCCAAGGGGAAAAGTACCCGAATTATATAGGGAGTTATACCCAGGTATATTTCTATTATAATTTTCAGACGATTAATTAATTAGTTATTACTATTAAAATTCGCTGTTATCACTTATTAACTTATTATATGTCAAAACTGGATTGGTCTTTAGATGCCTACGATTACGAATTACCGCCCCAATGTATTGCTCAAAATCCCGTCACTCCCCGTGATCATTCCCGCCTATTAGTAATTGATAGTCCAGAAACTCATCAGCATTGTATTTTTCGGACTTTACCTGAATTTCTAAAAAGTGGTGATTTACTGGTGCTAAATAATACCCGTGTGATTCCCGCTCGAATGTACGGGGAAAAATCGACGGGTGCTAAAGTAGAAATATTATTATTAGAAGAAAAACACCCTAATACTTGGTTAGCCTTAGTAAAACCCGGTAAACGTTTTCATATCGGCTCAGAAATTATTTTTCCGGCCATTATCCCGTCACCTTTACCGGATTTACAAAAATTAGTAGCAACTGTTATTGATACCGATGCAGAAACCGGCGGTAGATTATTACATTTTGCCCTACCCGATCATATTTCTTTAATCCAAGTATTAGAATATTTTGGGCAAATACCCTTTCCCCCCTACGTCACCGATTCCCAAGCTGACCCAGCCCAATATCAAACCGTCTATGCCAATCCTGCTGGTTCTGTGGCTGCTCCCACGGCAGGTTTACATTTTACCCCGGAATTATTAAATACTCTGCAAGCTAAGGGTATTGAGCAAGCCGTTGTCACCCTTCATGTCGGTTTAGGCACGTTTCGGCCTTTAGAAGTGACAGATGTAACAACCCATCAAATGCACTCGGAATGGTTAGAAGTGTCTCAGGCAACGGTAGAGAAAATTCAGGAAACTAAGGCAAAAGGTGGGCGGGTAATTGCAGTCGGTACAACTACAGTGAGGGCTTTGGAAGGAGTAGCTAATATTACTCGCAAAAATTCTCTTGATTGTCATGAGGATCAGGCAAAACTATTACAACCTTTTTGCGGTTACACTGATTTATTTATTTATCCTGGTTATCAATGGCAGGTAGTTGATGGTTTGATTACTAATTTTCATTTACCGAAATCAAGTTTGTTAATGTTAGTGAGTGCCTTGATTGGGCGGGAACGTTTATTAAATTTATATAAAGAGGCGATCGCCCAGGAATATCGCTTTTATTCCTTCGGTGATGCTATGTTAATTTTGCCAGAAGCAAGAATTAATTGATTAATAAAAAAATTTGCCATTGACAGTGAGAACTTTATGAACTGAAATCCTCTTGACTGCCAACGGCTGATTTTTATGGGAATATTTTATTTGAAATATTTGTAAGAATAATTAATTATTCTTCTTCTGCTTCTTCCTTCTCAGGATAAACAAAACTATTAGAACGGCCTGTTAATACAGACTTTCCTAAAGATAAAGCTCTTTGGGCTTGTAATCTCGCTTGACGTTTCCAAGTAGCTTTCCGGCTATTTTTCTTAGATTTAGATGTTCTCCGCTTAGGAACTGCCATAATAAATACTCTCTATTGCAATATTTTTAAAGACAAATTTCAAATATATCAGAGTTTGGTCAGATTAGGCAATTAATTTTTAATTGATTTTCTATTAAATATTTTTAACCTTAACTCAATTCCAAAAACTCATATACCACAACCCCTGTTTTCGGATCGTTGCCAATACTGACATAGCCGGTTTTTAACATTTCCTTTAAGGTCTTTTCTACTTCAGGAAAACTGGCCCCTGTCGCCATCACACCTTGAGTAACAGACAATCTACCGCCATTGGTATAAGCTGCCTTGACTAAACCCACCATTAATTGATCTTTTGTCTTCTGTGGCGGAACATTCAGGGCGATCGCCCCCTGGTGAGTATAGATGGGAACACCCGCATTTCCCATGCCTAATCTGGCCTTAGCCTTATTTTCAAATTCCTCAGCCATTCCCGGTACGAAGAACACATCGATAAACTGGCCTACACCAAATAGTCCACCAGTACACAACCATAATAGGCCCGTACCAATTTTGCCATTGTAGAGACGATGTAAACCGCCAGCTCCTAAGAAGAAACCAGCCCAGAAAATATAACTCATGCCGACTCTGTTCATAATCAATACCGCAATTAATACCAAGTAATGTAAATTCAGCCGCTCACTTCTATTTTGCCTAATCAATTAAAAAATATCTGTAAATTTCTGTGGCTTTTTCCTCTTCAGGCTAATTATACGCTTTTGTCTATAATGTTTCGCCAATTTAATATAAAAAACTTTGCAATTCTTAACAAAATCTATGTCCCTAGATTTTCTAGGATTATTGATAGACTCTATACTATTGATAAACTATCTCACATAGATAGACAAATGGTATAGACTCTATACTAATTGAAATACTCAAACTCAATCAACAACAAAATAACAAAACCTATGGTAGATGCACTGAAAAAGCCCGCCACCTTTGAGGAAATGCGTCCAGGTGTGAAGGCTCCAGCCAAAGAAACAATTTTAACACCGCGCTTTTATACCACTGACTTTGACGCTATGGCGAAAATGGATATTTCTGTGAATGAGGCAGAACTCCAGGCCATTTTAGACGAGTTTCGGGTAGATTATAACCGTCATCACTTTGTCAGAAACGAACTATTTGATCAGTCTTGGGAAAGTATTGACGGCGAAACTCGCAAACTGTTTGTGGAATTTTTAGAGCGTTCTTGTACCGCTGAATTTTCTGGGTTTTTATTATATAAAGAATTAGGTCGTCGTATTAAGGACAAAAGTCCAGTATTAGCGGAATGTTTTAATTTAATGTCCCGTGATGAAGCCCGTCACGCTGGTTTCTTGAATAAAGCTCTGTCAGACTTTCACTTATCCTTAGATTTAGGCTTTTTGACCAAGAGCCGTAGTTACACATATTTTGAACCGAAATTTATTTTCTACGCCACATATTTATCAGAAAAAATTGGTTATTGGCGTTATATCACCATTTATCGTCATTTAGAATCCCATCCTGAAAACCAGGTTTATCCGATTTTCAATTTCTTTGAAAACTGGTGTCAGGACGAAAATCGTCATGGTGATTTCTTTGATGCGATTATGCAGGCTCAACCCAGTATGTTAAATGACTGGAAAGCTAAATTATGGTGTCGTTTCTTCCTGTTGTCGGTATTTGCCACCATGTATTTGAATGATGTACAACGGGCTGATTTCTATGCCACTTTAGGTTTAGATGCGCGGGAATATGACAAATATGTAATTGAGAAAACTAATGATACGGCTGGTCGGGTATTCCCTGTAATGCTGGATGTGAATAATCCTAATTTCTATCAATCCTTAGAAATTTGTGTGAAGAATAATGAGAAATTAACGGCGATCGCTAATTCCAATACTCCTAAATTCTTACAATTCTTCCAAAAAATGCCTTACTATATTTCCAATGGTGTAGAACTATTGAAAATGTATTTCATCAAACCTATTGATGTATCTCTAGCAAATGGTCAAGTTAAATAAGTAATAAATTACTTATATTTCTTGATAGTTGAGGAAACCTAGTTTATGATAACTAGGTTTCTTTTTTTATTAAAAAAATGCAATTTAAAATTACACTATCGCCTTTTCGTGTGGCTAAATACCTAACTATTGGGGTAATTATTCTGACTATTCTCAGCTCAGGCGTACAAGCACTGAGATATATTTATAATTACCGGGAAGAATGGATTAAAATGTTGAACCTAGACCGAGAGATGAATATTCCCACTTGGTATTCAACTTTTATGTTGGCGGGTTGTGCTTTTCTCTTACAGGCGATCGCCCGTGGGAAAAGTCAAGAATCAGATATATCAGCGAGAAAATGGCACGTTTTATCATTAATTTTTACCTATTTAGCCTTAGACGAAGTTCTCTGTATTCATGAAATATTAATTATTCCTGATTTGGCAAAAATGTTACACTTACCCAGTTTTTTAGCTCAAGTTTGGGTGATTCCAGGCATAATATTAGTGGGAATTTTTGTGAAAAAGTATTGGTCGTTTTGGCAAAATTTACCGTTCCGTTTTCGCCGATTATTCTTGATCGCTGCGGTGTTATATATTGGTGGAGCTTTAGGTATGGAAATGATTGGTAGTTTGTATTCTAAACAGCATGGTCAGCAAAATGTATTCTATGCCTGGATGACAAGTTTAGAAGAAACTATGGAAATGTTGGGAACAGTCACTTTTATTTATGCTTTGTTATCTTATATTGGGCAGTGGCAAAAGGAAATTAATGTTAACTTTTTTATTCAGGAAAAATAAGAGAATAATACAAAAATAGAAACCCGGTTTTTAGCAAAAACCACCGGGTTTTAGGAATCGCCCGTCTGAGATGGTATAATTCAATTGTTTCTGGCCATTGGGAGAATTTATGTCTAAGTTATTAATTAATCAATATTACAATCAGTTAGATAATTTAATACAGTTTGGCGGTTCTCGTAATGAAAAATCTATTAGGCGGGCGTTTGAGAATTTGTTAAATGAATATTGTCAAACTAGAAATTTTCTATTAGTGGCAGAATTACGTTTAGATTTACCCAATGGTAAACATATTGAGTTAGATGGAATAGTTAAGGATGCCATACGTCTGGATTATGGTTATTGGGAAAGTAAGGATACTAAAGATAATTTAGATCAGGAGATTGAGAAAAAGTTTGCGGTGGGTTATCCTTCTGACAATATTTTATTTGAGGATACGCAAACTGCGGTATTAATTCAGCAGGGTGAAGAGGTGATGCGGGTGGCGATGCGGGATGAGGAGCAGTTAGACCGCATTTTGAATACTTTTCTTGATTTTACTCGGCCAGAGGTGAAAACTTTTCGGGAGGCGATCGCCTGTTTTCAAGCAGATTTACCAACGATTCTGGATACTTTACGCAAGATGATTGATCAGCAGTCTAGGGAAAATTCAGAATTTCAAAAAGCCCGTGATCAATTTTGGCAAGTCTGTCAGGATTCAATTCATCCGAATATTAGCGTGATTGATATTCACGAAATGATCATTCAACATATTCTGACAGAAGATATATTTATTAATATTTTTAGTGATGCCCAATTTCACCGAGAAAATAATATTGCCCGTCAATTAGAAACAGTGATCGCCACATTTTTCACTGGTAATATTAAACGCCAAACTCTATTAACCATAGAACGCTATTACGCTGTGATTCGCCGCACGGCAGCTAGTATTTATAATCATCATGAAAAACAGAAATTTTTAAAAGCCGTCTATGAAAACTTTTATCAAGCCTATAACCCAAAAAATGCTGATAAATTAGGAATTGTTTATACCCCGAATGAAATAGTCAGATTTATGGTGGAAAGTACCGATTATTTATTAAATGAACATTTTAATCGGGGGTTAGCGGATCCTGACGTAGAAATATTAGATCCTGCCACTGGTACAGGTACATTTATTACAGAAATTATAGAATATTTACCAAAAAATAAATTAACCTATAAATATCAAAATGAAATTCACTGTAATGAAGTAGCAATTTTACCCTATTATATTGCTAACTTAAATATTGAATATACCTATCAACAAAAAATGGGAGAATATCAAGCATTTGATCATATTTGTTTAGTGGATACTTTAGATCATACGTCTTTTGCTGGCAAGCAATTAGACTTATTTGCTATGAATATTGAAAACACTAAAAGAATTAAATCACAAAATACTCGCTCTATTTCTGTAATTATTGGTAATCCGCCCTATAATGCCAATCAACAAAACGAAAATGATAATAATAAAAATCGTTTATATGCAGGCATAGACGAACGGATTAAACAAACTTATATTCAAGCTAGTTCTGCTCAAAAAACCAAAGTATATGATATGTATGCCCGCTTTTTTCGCTGGGCAACTGATCGATTAAATGATTCAGGTATTATAGCTTTTATTACTAATTCATCATTTATAGAAGCTCGTAGTTTTGATGGTTTTAGAAAATTATTAAGGGAAGATTTTAGTCATATTTACATAGTAGATTTAGGTGGCAATATTCGGCAGGGTGATAAAACTGGTAATGTATTTAATGTGAAAGTAGGAATTGCTATTACTTTTCTGGTGAAAAAAGTTAGTAATTCTGGAAAAATGGGTCAAGTTTATTATACTCAATTGCCAGATTTAACTAACGGGATAGAAAAATTAAAATTTATTAGTCAAAGTAAATTTGCTCACCTAGATTTTCAACGTATTCAACCAGATGAAAATAATCATTGGTTACATCAAAGTATTAATGACTTTTCTCAGTTAATACAATTATTTGACAAAGATAAAAATAATCAAGAAGTTTTATTTCATACCTATTCTAATGGTATTTCTACTAATCGGGATGAATGGGTTTATGATCTAAGTAAAACTAATTTAGACAAAAAAGTTAAGTATTTTATTAGTCAATATAATCAGGAATTAAAACGCTGGCAAAAGTGGAAAAAAGAGAATAAATACATTGATAATGAACCAGAATCAAGTCCGACTGTTGATCAGTTTTTACATGAAAAAAACTTGATTAAGTGGAGTGCTAGGTTAAAAAGGGATAAATTAAGAAAGGGCAAAAAAGGTCATTTTAATTCTGAGTATATTCAGGCAAGTTTATATCGTCCCTATAACAAACAATATCTCTATTTTGATTATATTACTATTGATTTAAAAGGTAATTCAGAGATATTTCAAGAGAACATTTTACCTAATCAGATTATTGCTTTTTCTGGACAGTCTTTTAGTAAACCTTTTCAATGTTTAGTATCAGATCAAATTATTTCTTTAGATTGTTTGGAAAAAACCCAGTGTTTACCTTTTTATCTATACAATGAAGACGGAGAACAGTTTGAAAATATTACCGATTGGGGATTAAGTCAGTTTCAAGAATATTACGGCGATCGCAAAATTAAAAAGATTGATATATTTTATTATGTTTATGCCGTATTACATAATCCTGAATATCGCCAAAAATATGAACAAAATTTAAAACGGGATTTTCCCCGTATTCCCTACTATGCAGACTTTAAACAGTGGGCTAAATGGGGCAAAAAATTAATGGATTTACATATTAACTATGAAACCGCTAAACCCTATAAACTGAAACGGGTTGACTTGGAAAAGACTGGCAGTATTAAACCGAAATTAAAAGCTGATCCAGAAAAAGGGATTATTTATATTGATGATGCGACAACTTTAACGAATATTCCAGCGATCGCCTGGGAATATAAACTAGGTAATCGGTCGGCTTTAGATTGGGTATTAGATCAGTATAAGGAAAAGAAAATTAAAGATTCGACGATTAATGAAAAATTTAATAATTATCGGTTTGCTGATTATAAAGAATCGGTGATTGAACTATTAGCTAAGGTTTGTACGGTTAGTATTGAAACCATGAAAATTATTGAAGAAATGGGAGTGTAAATTGAAATATTTTGCTAGAATACAGATCATTCAATTGATTTTCAGCTAAGATCATTAACTAAAATATACAAATAATAGGAGTTATTAATATTATGGCCGGTGAAATAGCTTATGAAATAGAACATTCTCCCGCCTATGCTTCATTAAAAGTTAATCTGCAAGCGGATCAGACTATTATTGTGGAAGCAGGTGGCATGATGGCGATGGATTCTCATATTAAAATGAAGTCGAAACTAAAGGGCGGTTTGATGAAAAGTGTTGGGAGAATGTTAGGGGGTGAGTCATTATTTTTAAGTGAATTTACTGCGCAGAAAAAATCAGGTAAACTATTTATTGCTCCGGGTTTACCGGGGGATATTCAACACTACTATTTAGAAAGTAATACTCGGAAAAATTTAGTGATTCAGTCGGCTGGTTTTGTTGCCTGTAGTCCGCAGGTGAATATTGATAGTAAATTTCAAGGTTTACAGGGATTTTTAGGAGACTCGACCCTGTTTATGTTGAAAGCTAGTGGGCAAGGTGATGTCTGGTTTAGTTCCTACGGTGGAATATTAGAAGTGCCTGTGCGAGGTGATTATATTGTAGATACTGGTTATATTGTGGCGTTTGAGGATACCCTCGATTTTCAGGTAGAAGTGATGGGTGGCATCTCTTGGAAAAATTTGAAAACTAGTATTTTGGGGGGAGAAGGTTTAGTTTGTCGATTTCGGGGTTATGGTCGTTTGTGGTTACAATCCCGGCATATATTCTCATTATTAAATTTTTTATATCCGTTTCGCCCCTTACAAAAAGTCATAGAAAGTGATGATTAATTTAGGGAAATAACAACTGGCATAATAACTTTCACCCTAGTTTAGTAGGGGCAATTTATGAATTGCCCGACGATATGTTCAGCATCATCATTTGTCTATATTGCCGGTCTCAAAATTTTTGTATTACTTAGATGAATCTGGTAAAAAATTTTACTAAACTTTAGCGAGAAAATTTACTGAATATATCTGAATTAGTAGTATTTTGGAAAAAGATTAAAAATCAGATGATTTTGTCGTATATCTTTGATTTAACCCATCAATATTGCTTTTTCCTGATATATGGCCAGTTTACCCACCTCTAAACGTCATCCAATATTAGCTAACGTTCCCCTCAGAACCTTATTAGTGGTTCCTTTTATTGTGCAAATTGTGGGAACCGTCGGATTAGTGGGATGGTTGTCCTATAAAAATGGACAAAAAGCAGTTAATGAAGTAGTTTCGCAGCTGCGAACAGAAATCAGCCAGAGAATATCAGAAAAATTAACTAATGATTTATCGGTAGCATCCTTAATCACGCAATCCAATGTGAATGGTTTTCAATTTGGTGTATTAGGTGTCGATGATGTGGAAAATACAGCCCGTTATTTATGGCGACAAAATCAATCCTTGGTAGGAGTAACTTATATTTATTATGGTCATCAAGATGGGCAGTATATTGGTTCAGAACGTTTACCAGATGGAAAATATGCTTTAGTATTACCAGACCCCAGTCAACAAGGTAATATTGCTTATAAGACAGACGATTGGGGAAATATTATTGAGGCTTTTCGGGTGGAAAAAGGTTACGATCCCCGGTTGCGTCCTTGGTATCAGAATGCCGTGAAAGCGAAACAGGGGATTTGGACGGAACCCTATCCTGATTATACTTATACCGATACTTTAGCCATCACTTATGCTCAACCAGTTTATGATCAGGCGAAAAATTTACAAGGGGTAGTCGCTATTGATTATTTAATTAATCAAATTGGTGATTTCCTCAAAGGTTTAAATATTAGTCCGAATGGTCAAAGTTTTATTATTGAACGGTCTGGTTATTTAATTGGTAGTTCTACGATTAAAAGTCCGGTGGTTTTAAAGAATGGTCAACCAGAACGTTTAAAAGCTATAGAGAGTGATGATCTTTTAGTGAAAAATACCACGACAAAATTATTAGAATTATTCCCAAATTTACAAAATATTACTAGTAGTCAGAAATTTTATTATCATAATCAACAAGGGGAAAAAGAATTTGTGCAGGTTTTACCTTTTTCTTTAGGTAAAGGTTTAGATTGGTTAATAGTAGTAGTAATTCCTGAGTCAGATTTTATGGCTCAGATTAATCGTAATAATTATACAACTTTATTATTATCTTTACTGGCTTTAGCGATCGCTACCTTAGCGGGGATTGCCACCAGTCAATATATTGTCAAGCCAATCATGCAATTAAAAGAGGCGGCGATCGCTATTTCCGAAGGTGACTTAACTCGGACAGTTGATTTATCGAGGAATGATGAGGTAGGAATATTAGCCCAGGCGTTTAATAAAATGGCGAAACAATTACAAGATTCTTTCACTAATTTAGAAGAAAAAAATATTGAATTAGAAAAATTAGATAAATTAAAAGATGAATTTCTCGCTAATACTTCCCATGAATTACGCACGCCTTTAAATGGCATTATTGGTTTATCGGAAGCCTTATTAGACGGGACGGCGGGTCCCTTGCCAGAGGGTGCTAATACTAATTTAAGTTTAGTTGTAGCTTGTGGTAAAAGGTTAGCTAATTTAGTTAATGATATTTTAGATATTTCCAAACTTTCTCATCAGAATATTGAGTTACAAATTCAATCAGTTTCCTTGCGGGAAATAGTGAGTATTGTGATTAATATTCTACAGCCCCTAATTGAACAAAAAACCTTAGAATTAGTTAATGCTATTTCCCCTGATTTACCTTTAGTGGCAGCCGATGAAAACCGTCTGCAACAAATTTTTTATAATTTAATTGGCAATTCTATTAAATTTACAGAAACAGGTACAATAGAAGTTTCTGCCATACCTGATCAAGATAATCAAACTATTACCGTCACCGTCTCGGATACGGGTATTGGCATTCCCGCCGATCAACTTGATCAAATATTTATTTCCTTTGAACAGGGTGACGGTTCTACCGCTAGAAATTATGGTGGTACGGGTTTAGGTTTAACGGTGACGAAAAAATTAGTAGAATTGCACGGTGGAGAAATTTCTGTCACATCAAAAGTAGATGATGGTTCCCAATTTACTTTTACTTTGCCGATTGCTGAGGATCAACAAAAAGCTCAAGTTAGTCAACCTTCTGCTAATTTACAATCACTATCTACCACGCCTCTTAACGCCCAGGCAGAAGAAGAATTACCTTTTAATATTGATAATTTAAAAATATTAATTGTCGATGATGATCCGATTAATTTACGGGTATTAGTCAATTTATTATCTTTACAAAAATATGCACTGAAGCAGGCGATGAATGGTTTTGAAGCCTTAGAGATTATTGAACAGGGATTTAAACCAGATTTAATATTATTAGATGTGATGATGCCAAAAATGACTGGTTATGAAGTGACTCACCGTTTAAGACAACAATTTTTAGCGAATGAGTTACCCATTATTATGTTAACTGCCAAAAATCAGGTGGAAGATTTAGTAGAGGGTTTAAGCGCCGGAGCTAATGATTATTTAACCAAACCGATAGCTAAACATGAATTATTAGCCCGGATTAAAACTCAAATTAATTTAGCAAAAATTAATGAAGCCTATTCCCGTTTTGTGCCGAGGGATTTCCTGCACTTTTTGGGAAAAGATAGTGTATTAGATGTCAGTTTGGGCGATCAGGTACAACGGGAAATGACCGTATTATTTGCTGATATTCGGTCGTTTACCACTTTTTCTGAGGAAATGTCACCCCAGGAAACTTTTAATTTTATTAATACCTATTTAAGTCGGGTTAGCCCCACTATTAGATTACATGATGGTTTCATTGATAAATATATTGGGGATGCGATCATGGCTTTGTTTCCCACGGCTCCCGATCATGCTTTAATGGCGGCGATCGCTATGCAAAAGCAGGTACATATTTTAAATGCGGAAAGAAATGCCAATGGTGATCAGTCTTTAGCGATTGGTATTGGTTTACATACAGGACCGTTGATGTTGGGAACCATAGGAGAAAAACATCGGATGGAAAGTACGGTGATTGCTGATGCGGTAAATTTGGCTTCCCGGCTGGAAAGTTTAACGAAAAGATATGGGGTAGGAATTTTAATTAGTCATGATACTTTTAGCCGATTAGATGCGGCTAATCAATATTATTGCCGGTTTGTGGATCGGGTACGGGTGAAGGGGAAAAAAATAGTGGTTTCTCTTTATGAAATTTATGATCATGAAAGTCAGGCTCAAATTGAATTAAAACAAGAAACGACAACTAGATTTTTAGAAGCAGTTGATTATTACACAACTGGCAATTTTGATCAGGCAATGATTTTATTTCAAGAAATTTTACAAAAAAATCCTGATGACTTGGTTGTCAAATTTTATGTGGAACGTTGTCAGCGTTATCAACAGTATGGCACTCCAGTCAATTGGTTAGGGGTGGAAGAAATACAGGAAAAATAGATTTTTTGTTAATCTTGTTACCAACCCTTTAAATAAATACTAGCGGTTTATCTTTCAATTGGTCAAAGGCGATCGCATCAAAACGATATAAACTAGCGGGGCGACCGGCTCCCCTGGAAACTTTAATATGGGTATCACGGAGAAAACCTAATTTTAATAAGCGGGAACGAAAATTAGAATAATCAGAAAAATTTTCGCCTAACACAATTGTATAAAATTGATATAATTCGCCCAAGGTGAATAGTTCTGGCAATACATCAAAAGCCACCGGACTATATTCTAATTTATTATGTAAACGTTGATAACCGTATGCTAAAATAGGCTGATGACCGCTGACTAAATTTGGTAATTTTTGCAGATCATACCAAGCAATACTATTCACTTGATCCGCCATTAATCTAGTGTCTTCGTAACGTACCAAGGCAAAATAACTCACCGCTAAATGAATAGAATTAACTTGACTATTTTCTGATAAATCTGATAAATCCGTATTAACTTGATCAAAAGTATATAATTGTTCTAAATATAAATTTTTCACCCAAATTTTTTCTGCCAAAATCCGCTGGGATGCAGTTTGCAAAGATTCCCCTTGTCTCACAAAAGTTTCTGGTAAACCCCAAATATTTTCTGATAATTGCTGAAAATTCTTCACCAATAATACTAATAAGCGATTAGCTTGAGTATCAACGGAGAAAATCACATTATCGACACTGACAGTAAAATTTGCCTGTTTATTAAAATTGTTCTCGTCTGGGTTCATAAATTAATCCTAGGACAAATTTTCTACTATTGAGTAGATAATTAACTATATAAGTTTTTTTCAGCAATATAAGCCATAATTTTTGGCGTTAAACTCTGGCGATCGCCCGTTTCCCTGTAACCACTGGAAGAAATATCCAGACCGATCAGGTCAGCGATTTGTATTCTAGCACCTAATTGTTTTAACTTGTCTAAATTATCGGTGAAATGTTCTTGCGGATCCATGTAACCAGGGCGGGGAATAATTAATAAATTGACCTTACTCAATAATTCTTGGCTTTTATACCAATGGGGTAATTGTTTAATTAAATCGGAACCAACAATTAAAGTAAATTCTGTATTCGGCCATTTATGATCAGCTTTTTCCCAAGTTTCTATGGTGCGATGACTGCTAATTTCTGGCACTATTTTAATATTATTGGCGGGGGGGTGAATTTCTTGGATTAAAATTTCTAACATTGCCATTCTCAGTTCTAAATCTGTGGCATGGGATTTAAAAGGATTATTAGCAGCCCAGACTGCTACTAAGTCAAACTTAGCAGATAACCATTGTAATATTATTTGATGTCCTTTGGTGGGAGGATCAGCACTGGTTCCGAATAGGGCGATTTGCATGGATTTTATTAGAAAATTTTTATATCAAATTATATTAAGTAAAATAAATATTCGTCATTATACAAAATATTCTCTACTGAAATATCAATTAATTGTTAACAAACAAAATAATCTATTGAGTTAATGAGAATATTTAACCATACTCTGGTATAATCTTTTTAGCTAGTTATTTAACGAACAAAATCCGGCGATGATCAAACATTTACATTTTGGCGATAATTTAGAGGTTTTGCGTAATCGTGATGTGATTAATAAGGAAAGTGTTGATTTAATTTATCTTGATCCGCCTTTTAATTCTAAAGCTGATTATAATGTGATTTTTGGCGATCGCCAAAGTAAAACGTCTCCTCAAGCTCAAATTACAGCATTTGAAGATACTTGGCATTGGAATGAGGATTCAGCTAAAACATTACAGGAATTATATGACATTAACGGTGATTTAGCAGAATTATTAGATTTATTGGTGCGTCGTTTAGGACATAATGATTTATCAGCCTATTTGGTGATGATGTCTGCTCGTTTAATAGAATTACATCGGGTCTTAAAACCTACAGGTAGTCTATATTTACATTGTGATCCGACTGCAAGTCATTATTTGAAAATAATTTTAGATGTGATTTTTGATATAAAAAATTTCCGTAATGAAATTATTTGGAAACGTACGAGCGCTCATAGTGATTCAAAGCAAGGAAATGTAGTTCATTTAGGAAGGATACATGATGTAATTTTATTTTATACAAAGTCCATTCATTCAGTCAGAAATGAAATATATGAATCGCATAGTCAAGAATATATTGAAAAATTCTATAAAAATCAAGATGCAGATGGGAGACGCTATCAATTAGCAGATATAACTGGTCCGGGTGGTGCAGCCAAAGGTAATCCTCAATATGAGTTTTTGGGAATTACTCGTTATTGGCGTTATAGTAGAGAGAGAATGGAAGAACTTTACCAACAAGGCAGAATCATTCAAACAAAACCAGGTACTGTCCCACGATATAAACGTTATCTCGATGAATTACAAGGAATTTCACTACAAGACTTGTGGAATGATATTTCTCCTATTTCTCCTTTAGCAAAAGAACGTCTTGGTTATCCTACACAAAAACCTTTAGCTTTATTAGAAAGAATAATTCAAGCTAGTTCTAATGAAAATGACATAATATTAGATCCTTTTTGTGGTTGTGGTACAGCCATCCACGCTGCTGAAAAACTGAATCGTCAGTGGATTGGTATTGATATTACTCATCTAGCTATTTCATTAATAGAAAGTCGTTTAAAAGAAAGTTTTCCCGGTATTAAATTTGATGTATTTGGTACACCAAAAGATTTAGCTAGTGCAAAAGATTTAGCGAAAAGAGATAAATATCAATTTCAATGGTGGGCTTGCTCTCTGGTGGATGTCGCTCCCTATCAGGGTAAAAAGAAAGGGGCTGATACTGGCATAGATGGCATGAAATATATTGCTGATATGGAAAAAGGTAAAGAGATTAAAAGAAAAATTATTTTGTCTGTGAAAGGTGGTGAAAATATTGGGGTGGCTATGGTCAGAGATTTATTAGGGACAATGCAGGCTAATAAAGCTGATATAGGATTATTTGTCACTCTCACTCAACCGACAAAAGCCATGTTAACTGAGGCAACCAAAGCGGGATTTTATCGAGCTGCTAACGGTAAAGATTACCCTAAATTACAAATATTTACCATAGAAGATTTATTAAGCGGTAAGAAAAGTCCTGAATATTTAGACCTAAGTCAAGGTAATCTTACTTTTAGAAAAGCAACCAAAGAAAAAGAAATTGTCAATCAACCAAATTTATTTGATCATTAGTATTTATCCAAAAATAGCGACAATTTAACCTACATTATACATTAAAAAATAATTTCATCATCTAAAATAATTTCTTCTGCCTTATCTGACTGACCATATTTAATAGAGGATTCAGCGACTTTCGGTAAAATACTAGGCGATGTTTCATAAACATTCACAGGTTTTAAAGCTAATTGTTCTGGTTTTTGACTATTCATACCTTTACCCCGTCGCTGAGAAGTACGTTCCTCACTTGTATCCTCTGTCACCACCTCATATAAAATTGCTAACTTATTCTGACCACCACCCTTTCTTAATACTCGCCCCAAACGTTGAATATACTCCCGTTCGCTGCCTGTACCTGATAAAATAATCGCTATTCTGGCATCAGGTACATCAACCCCCTCATTTAATACATGAGATGTCACCAGGGCTTTATATTCACCAGTTCTGAATTTACTTAAAATATTATGACGTTCTTTCACTGGCGTTTGATGGGTTAAAGCTGGTATTAAAAAACTTTGAGAAATATAATAAACCGTGGCATTATCTGCCGTAAATATTAATATTCTTTCCGGGTAATGTGTCGTTAATAAATCTGCCAATACTCGAATTTTGCCAGCGGTACAGAGGGAAATATCTTTGGCTTGCCGATGGGCTAACATGGCTCTGCGACCGGCGGGCGATCGCGCGCTGATCATGACAAATTGTTTCCAACCATTCAAACCACCTAACTGAATTTTTGACATTTTAAGAAAATCATTGCGGGTGGCAATTAATTGATCGTATTGAGCTTTTTCTTCTGTTGATAATTTAACTAAAATTTTCCTGATTTGATGATCGGCTAAAGCATCCCCTGCTAACTCCTGCGGTTTTTTCTGTAATACTGTGGGACCGATTAAATACTGTAAATCACTATGCCTACCATCGGTCCGATCCGGGGTAGCAGTTAATCCTAAACGATAAGGGGCGATCGCATATTCGGCGATCACCCGATAAAAGTCACTGGGTAAATGGTGACATTCATCGAAAACTAATAGACCGTAACGATTACCTAAACTTTCAATCTGGATTGTGGCACTATCATAAGTGGCTACTAATATAGGCGTTTTATCCCGTGAACCGCCCCCCAATAAACCAATTTCCACATCGGGGAATACTGCCCGCAAATGAGCGTACCATTGGTGCATTAAATCCAGGGTGGGAACCACTATTAAGGTATCAGTACGGGTTAACTGCATACACAATTGAGCCACATAGGTTTTCCCTGCCGCCGTTGGTAATACTACCACCCCCTGTCTATTGGCAGCTTGCCAAGCCTCTACTGCTTCCTGCTGATGGGGATAGGGAATCATTTCAGCTTTTGGGATTAAATCTAATACTCCAAAATATTTAGCTTGATCAATAATATCTATCCCTTCTTGCTGAAAAAGTTGTAAAAGTGCATAATAATCTCTTGCCTTCACCCGGAATTTTTCTACCCGATCATCCCACAGAGCAAAATCAATCCAACTTTTGCCGGCTGGTGGCGGATGTAATAGTAAAGTTCCTCGGTCAAAAGATAATATGGGTAGGCGTGGCATGATCTTTACAATTTATTTTTTGGTTAATAACTCTATCAAACTATCCGTAATTGGTAAACCTGTTTGTCGCTCAAAATAGATAAACATCGGACTAAAATTTGCTTCTAAGAAAAAATATTCCCCCGTGGGAGTTAAACGCCAATCAATCCCTGTCCACTGCATCCCTAATTTTTTGGTAATGGCTAAACACTGATTTTTTATATCCGCTGGTAACTGGATCGGTATTAACTGATGATCCTGATCCTCCCGAAAATCTACCGCCTCACTTTTAATTTCCCCAGCATAAACCTGATCGCCAATCACATAACTCCTAATATTAGTACCAGCAATATATTTTTGAATCGTCACCGGGGCAATACTTAAAGCTAAATTCATCCGTTCTGGTGCTAAATATTCCTCGGTCAAAAATTGTGTATGCGCACCACCATAAACAGGTTTAAAAATAACTGATTCGTGTTCCTGATAAAATTGGGCGATCGCCCCTGCCTGATTTGTGATCATCGTTGGGGGAATCGTTACCCCTAGATCGGCTACCTGTCGCAGTTGTAAAGGTTTTTCTTGATGTAATTGATAGGCGTACCAACTATTCACCCATTTATCTTGCTCCAGTTGCATGAATGATCTTAATAAGCCCATGGCATCATGATAGGCAATATTTTTTTGAGCAGGATCAGATAAGGGCGGTATTTGCACCGGGTAAAAAGTTCGCCAAAAAATCCTATTAATAGCCGATAACGCTAATATTTCACCATCAGCAAAAACTAGGGAAGCCGTTTTCTCATCCGGTTGCCAAATAATTTTTAACTGACTAGGAAATAATCGACTATCCCAATATTTCGCAATAATTCCTCTATTAGTTAACTGCTCATAGATATGCCGGGCGTGCTGATCCTGACTATTCCCTAAAATCAGTACATAGGTCATGATTTTTGTTTGATTAATAGATAACCAATAACTATTTTTTCCCTAAAACCTTTTTCAACAATCCTCGAATAGCAGATGGGCAATCAGCAACAGGTATGTCAGCCGCTTTAAATGCTGCTATTTTACTAGCTGCTGTACCAGCTCCTACTAATTGTTGGGAAGACGCTCTGGAAGTCATTAAACTGCCGGCATGACTCATCACCCTAGCAGAAGGTGTATGTACTCCTGCCACATAAGCAATCACTGGTTTATCAATAGCCTCGGCAATATAGGAAGCCGCCGCCTCTTCACTGCCACCGCCGACTTCCCCAATTAAGACAATTGCCTCTGTGTGTTCATCCTCATCTAATATTTCTAACCATTGTAAAAAGGAAGAACCAACTATTAAATCACAACCAATACTGACCGCAATAGATTGTCCTAATTTTGCTTGGGTTAATTCCCAAGCGACTTCATAGGTTAAAGTATTACTGCGACTAATAATACCGATTTTGCCGGGGGTGTAAAATTGGGTGGGGTGAGTACCTAATAGAAGTTTACCTGGCATAATAATGCCGGCACAATTAGGACCGACTACTAAAGTTTCTGTGGCTTCAGCTTTTCTCACTAAACTCACCACATCCAGAGGGGGCATACCTTCTGTCACAATAATAATTTGTTTAATCCCAGCGGCGATCGCCTCATTCGCCGCATCTAAAACCGCATAGGGTGGCACTAAAATAATTGAAGTATCAACTATTCCCACCTGGGCGATCGCCTGTTCGACTAAATCAAAAACTGGTATATTACCCCACGCCTGTCCGCCTTCTCCCGGACTAATACCTGCTACCACATTAGTATTATATGATTTCATCGTAAAAGCAGTGTGAGTTGATAAGGTATTCGTAATACCTTGGATAATAACCTTACTATTAGGTGTTAAATTCATGATTTGAGCCTATAAATATTAATAATTAACAATTAACTATGCAATTCCAACAATGCAATTCTTTAATCACGGGCTTTGGCTAAACTGACAGCTTTATGTACTGCTTCATCTAAACTCAAGGCAACATCTATCGGTAAATCACCTACTAACTTTTGGATTTCTGCCGTATTACCATCTACCAAACGCACAACAAATTTAATCGGACGGGGCGATCGCTGATTTTTTTTCAGATAATCAATTAATAAATTAATTAATACTATTGGCTCAGGAAAATAGCCTAAAATATTCACTAAGATTACCTTTAATTGTTGATTTTCGATTAATAAATCAAGGGCTTGATCAATCCGCTCCGGTAGAATATCACCGCCTTCAGTCGTATTCACCCGATCAATACAATCAGCTAAACGTAAATTTAAACAATTGGCTGGTTTCCCTTTTTCCTGTACTACCAGATCAACCGTTGCCATGGTCAAACCTTCACCATTACCGAGAATCCCCATATTACCCGTACCAATTGATACCACACTTAAAGGCTGACGATTAATTTTATCAGCATAAGCTAAAGAAACAGTCGGTTTATTGCTACTTGTTTCTAAACAGGCTGCTGTTGGCTTCGTCTTAATCTCTGCGTGGGGATGATAATTAACCACCGCTAATAATTCGGGATGACGTTGTAAGGCTTGATCATTCACACTAATTTTGCCATCTAAAGCCATCACCTCTCCCCCTAAACTAATACCAAGGGGATTAATCTCAATTAAGTCTAAATCCTTTTCCACAAATAATTGATACATCCGTTCCACAATATTACTGACAGCATGAATCAATTTACCTTCTAAACCCATTTGAATCATTAAACGCCGGGCATAAAAAGGGGAAAATTCTTGACCGACAATGACTTGTTGCATCTGTTCCATCGTCGCTTCCACATCGATTCCCCCCTGTTTTGATCCCAATAAAACAGGTCTTCTTGCCACCGGATCTAAAAATACTGCTAAATATAATTCCTGATTTGCATCGTATTTGGCTTCTGCCAGAATTACCTCTGGATATTCATTCATAATCGGCAAGGCAAAAATAGTTTGGGCAGCAGCCACCGCATCAATAGTATTACCAGCAAATTTAATCCCCCCCGCCCGTCCTCTCCCGCCGGCCCGTACTTGAGATTTTAAAACAACTGGATAGGGAATTTTTAACCCCTTTAAATCTTTGGGAGTGCCAATAGTTTGGGAAGGTAAAATAGGAATGCCCATTTCCCGAAATAGATTTTTTGCCTGGTATTCTAATAGGTCCATAATGATCGGCAGTATTTAACAGTATTGATTTTAATTGAATATAAGGAAATCTGACAGCAATTATTAGTTAATATAAACAATTAACGGATTAATCGCTCTATTATTAACTATTTACGCCGGTATGCACTGTTTTTACCCATTTCAGACGCTTAGGTAAAAAAGCCATACGGGTGGTGGTAAAGCTCATTACCACTAACCAATGACCCATGTACAAAGTACCCTGTACAGTTTCTATTATCCTCGCCAAGAAAGATTGTTCTTGAGTTCGCCGTAAACCTAACCAAAAACCAATAGAGGATAAGAAAAAACCAAATACAGTCAGGGGGGTTGTCAAAGGTAATTTATGTAAAATAATACTCATGAGATAATCGGGAATAGTAGCGGTAGGTAACAAATATTGAATGAAGAAAAATCCTAATAGATCAATAGTTTTATTCGCACCTAAACGGTTTTGTATAATTAAATCCCCATAATCTAAATACCGCTGATAACCGCCCTCTGCCCAACGATTCCTTTGATGCCAAAGGGAAACCATTTTAGTTACTCCTTCTTCCCACACCGCCGGCATTAATAAAAAGTCAATATCCCATTGATTCAAATGTAAACGCACGGTTAAATCTAAGTCATCGGTAATTGTTTCCTCATTCCAACCACCACAATTTTCTAGGGCTTGCCGGCGCATAAACTGCCCATTCCCTCGTAATTCACCGATCCCACCAATCGCAATTCTCTGCTGTTGAAAAGCGGCATCTAAGGCCATTTCTGATGCTTGACCCTTCGTCCAAAAATTGACTGATTGATTAGCGATCGCTTTTCTTAATTGCACTGCCCCTACCTGAGCCGGCTGAAAACAAGGCAATACTTTTTTTAATAAATCCGCTGTGATTTGGGCATCAGCATCGAATACCCCGATAAATTCCCCTTGAGTTAAAGGTAAAACCTGATTTAAGGCCCCGGATTTGCCTCCACTGGCATTTTCTCCCCGGCGCAATACTTTTAATTGGGGATATTGGGCTGATAACTCCCCTAATATTTCTGGTGTGCGGTCCGTACTATGATCATCCACCACCCAAACTTCATAACGATCTGAGGGATAATCCAATTGACAAATATTTTCTACCAAATGGGTGATAACTACCTCTTCATTTTTAGCAGCTATTAATAGAGAGAAAAGAGGCCATTGATCATTGGTGGCAACAGCTAAGTTCGGCGACAAAGCATGGGGTGTGGCAAATAACATTCGGACAGCTTGTATGGACAATAGACCAGTAAAGGCCAATACTAACCAAAATCCCCCTGCTAGTAAATGTAAGGCGATCACCGTTCCCCAGAGCATAGCTAAAAGTATCGCCGCCTTGTGCCTGCGACCTTGGGAAAAACGCCCATTCGCCTGTTCTTGCCGAAAATCAATCGGCTGTAATACCTGATCATCCCCTAAAAACAATTGTGATAAATCCTGTTGGATTTCTTCCACCGATTCCAGCACTTCCGACTCTAAACTCCCTGGAGAAAAAGGAGATATACCCTCGCCGGTGGGATCTGGCTGATTTTCGGGCCACGGTCTATCTGACATAAAAATTTCTTTGCTAAATTTGTTTATTTTTCTAAATTAAGATGATGAATAATCACTATTTAATTTTGCTCAGGACAATTATTCAGGACAAAATACTTATTTCAAAGAATAAAGAATATTGACATGGATTAAAAGAATTAATAGTACATCCAAATCAATTTCTTCAGGCGTTGCTAAAATTCTATCGTGATGGCAAAGGGGATGACTGGATCCAGTAAATTTGCTAGGTAAGATATATATGACGCTGCTATATGCCGATACAGTAGATTTAATTTCAGCGTATTAGCGTATTAAATATTAAGGACAAAATTCAAGAAAAAATTATGGCAACAATTATTAATCAGATCAAACCCGTAGCTCAAGGGGAAATCACCGTTTATAACCCCTACTATGCCGAAAAACGCCGGAAGTATTTGGGCCATGCAATCAGTCTTTATAAACAAAAACATCTGGAAGGCGCTCGCAAAATTGATGGGGGGGAAGATATTCCCTTTGTTGCCTCCTGGAATGTGTCCTTTTTGCCGGCTGACTTGACCCGTTGCCGTATCCAATTTGATGATAATTCCGAGTTAAGTTATGAAGTTATGATGGCCACTTTTGAATATGTGGATTGTTTAATTGACGTAATCATTAATTACCATCGGCATCATGCGGTTGATTATGCTAAAGGTTTCTATCGTAAATTACTGCGATTTGATTAGGCGATCGCTGATTCTATTCCTGATAAATGAGTCAATAATTATTAATATAGACATTCTCAACCTAAATAGGGTTAATTATTACGAGGCATAAATGGTGACAAGTACCCGCAAATTATTAATTGGTTCCATCGCTCCCTACAGTGGGAAAACCGCAGTTATTCTTGGTCTCGGCCACTGGTTAAAACAACAGAACAAAAAAATTGGTTATAGTAAGCCGTTAGGTGACTTTTCTCCTAATAATTGGCAACAGCCTGATGATGCTGATTTAAGATTTGTCTCAGAGACTTTTCAATTAGAAGCCTCCTGCCAAAAACCGACTCTGTTGTTTCTCAATGATGTCAGCCTGCAAAAGAGAGTTGCCGGCAACGACCAACAGAATTATCAAGAACTATTAATACAAGGTTTAGCAGATGCCACAGAGGATTTGGTGTTATTAGAAGGACCAAATACCTTGAATGCTGGCAAATTATTTGATTTATCCTTACCCCAAATGGCAACTAGTTTGAATGCGGGAGTTATTTTAGTTTGTCGTGCCCAGCAATTGAGTTTTATTGATGATATTTTGAGCTCTCGTCAGCAACTAGGGGAAAATTTATTAGGTGTGGTGATTAACGATACTGCTCCCCACCAACAGGAATCAGTGACTAATACTATGCAACCCTTTTTAGAAGGTTTGGGCATACCCGTATTAGGAATACTACCCCACAGTAATTTATTACGCAGTATTAGTGTGGATGAAATTGTCAAACAATTACAAGCAGAAGTTCTTTGTCGGCCTGACCGTTTAGATATGATGGTGGAAACTTTGACGATTGGGGCAATGAATGTTAGTTCTGCCGTCAAATATTTCAGAAAGGCCCAAAATATGGCGGTAGTGACCGGGGGCGATCGCAGTGATATTCAATTTGCCGCCCTAGAATTATCTACCCAATGTCTAGTATTAACAGGCCACTTGCCACCAGATCCGATGGTATTAAATCGGGCGGAAGAATTAGAAGTGCCAGTCCTCTCCGTTGATTTAGACACTCTCACCACAGTGGAGATCATTGATAATATATTTGGTCATGTGCGCATTCATGAACCAATCAAAGTTGATTGCGTGAATATGCTGATGGCAGAACATTTTCAATTTGAGCGGTTATTAAAATTATTATCTTAATACCACTGGTTATACTAACCAGCAATCTAACTATCAATGGTTTACAAAAAAAGCTAGATCTGATAGCGTACATTTGGTAATTTTGTATTTATAAGTGCATAGTATCTTTGAGTCAATCTATAGATATACCAAAAGTAGATGATTTCCTACAGGAACTGGTAGCCATTCAGCAAACAAGTTCTAAAAGAATCGCTTTACTAGGGTCACGTCATGTGCCGATCACCCACCAGCATTTAATAGAACTGCTGAGTTATGCCCTAGTATTAGGCTCGAATCATATAATTACATCGGGAGCAACCGGTACAAACTCGGCTGCGATTCGGGGAGCCATGCGAGCGGATCCCAATTTGTTGACGGTGATTTTACCGCAAAGTCTGGAACGGCAACCACGGGAATCACGGGATCAATTAGAACAAGTAATTCATTTAGTGGAAAGTCCCCAGAATAATGAATTATCTTTAGCGGAAGCTAGTTCAATTTGTAATCAAGAGATTATTTCTCGTTGTCAACAGTTAGTCTGTTTTGCTTTTCATGAAAGTCATACATTAATGCAGACTTGTCGGGAAGCAGAGGAACAGCGGAAGGTGGTGACTTTATTCTATTTTGATTAACAATTTGAGTAATAAATGATCATGGGTGAGCAAATTGAGTTTTCATATACAAGACTCAATTGCTAGTGCATCAATGAATACAATTAATAAAAATATTAATTAATAATTTTTTAGAATTATTTGTATTAGGTTTGATAGCAAGCAAATATGGCTATTTTTAGTATGTTTGACTATATATTTGGCAATTATCACTCTCGTAATCAAGTTTTTTCTTTTGCTTAAACCCTTTATACAGTAAACAATACAGTAAGTAATTTAATTATTTATATTTTAAGTTTTCAGAGAATTTATTTATGGCTTCTACTTTTTCCTTTGATATTGTCAGCGATTTTGATCGGCAAGAATTAGTTAACGCAGTTGATCAGGCGGAACGGGAAATTAAGTCTCGTTATGATTTAAAAGATACTAATACTACGGTTGAGTTAGGGGAAGATGACATTGTTATTAATACCAGCAGTGACTTTACCCTAGAAGCGATCCATACTATTTTGCAAACTAAGGCATCCAAACGGAATCTATCATTAAAAATTTTTGATTACGGTAAGGTGGAATCAGCTAGTGGTAATCGGGTGAGACAGGTAATTAAATTAACAAAGGGTCTCAGTCAGGAGAATGCCAAAAAGGTTACTAAGTTAATTAAAGAGGAATTTAAAAAAGTGCAAGCCTCTATTCAGGGTGATGCCGTAAGGGTTTCGGCTAAATCTAAGGATGAGTTGCAGGAAATTATTCAACGATTTAAACAAGAGGATTTTCCCCAAGCTCTACAATTTACTAATTATCGTTAATAGTTTTTGGTTTAGTGTGTTTATGGAAAATTCAAAAAAAATATCACCCGCCAGGGTGATATTTTTTTATATTCTGAAAAATCTTAACTAAAGATTTTACTTAAGAATAAATCTACTCTTACCATAAACCAGGTACAGGAGCCGGTGGAGTTGGAGGTAACACTGGCATAGGAGGAGGAGCAATAGGACGTTCCACAGGAGCTGGTGCAGATACTTCTGGTAATTCGATAGAAGGAGCTGAGCTCTCTGGAAACTCTAATCTAGGTGCTTCTACCTTTTCATAATTAACATTAGGAATCACTTTCAGGTAATCAATACAGGGATTGCCATCCTGAGAACTGACAGATACATAGACACGATGACCAGGTACTAAACCAGTAATCCCTCTAGTTTCATGAGATAAATATAAGGTCTTAATTGTACCTCGTGCCGATTCGGCAATAGTAACAAAAGTTGGTTCCCCATCATTTGCTTCAATACCAGGTACACCAACTACGTCTCTATCTTCTACCTCAATAGTTACGATAGAACCAATAATGCTTCTGACATAACCAACTACTTCATAATCTTCTAATTCTTCTACATCATCAGCAGCAATAATCATGGGCTGATTGGATGTGGTATTTTTGGGGGCTGCATTAGCGATACCTGTCATCCCTACCATCAGGAACGATACACAGGCCCCTGTTAAAATTCTTTTACAACTGGAAAGACGCATTTACTACCTCACTTTAAGAAATTTACTAGGTTTTAGATTTCCTATGTTATTTTTTCGGGCCACTAAACTAATACTTAATTTAAGTCTTGTATTAATTTCGTATTAATTATTTAATAAGGGCCAGAATATTTTTTATTTTATGCCTAAAATTGATGATTAATCTGGATTTTAGGGGTTAATCTGGACCGATTTTCCGAGCTAGTTTACCAAAGTCTCTTCAATTTGTCAATCTGAATAACTTAGTTATTGACACTCTCACCGTTATAGCCGAAGGCTATAACGGGAGATTCTTGCTTCTTTCAGATTGCCTCTTAACTAGACATCAAGATTACTCTTGATACCCCCGCCAGAACGACTCCACAAGCGTTTTATA
>Ga0209575_10000301_pt1 | contig 41301 bp, 60 predicted proteins | sample Medcelwee11metaG_FD_187172 | JGI IMG/M metagenome (GOLD analysis project Ga0209575, IMG submission 187172) | Freshwater pond sediment microbial communities from the University of Edinburgh, under environmental carbon perturbations - Medium... | ecosystem: Environmental > Aquatic > Freshwater >...
GCGACGACGCAAAAAGATAGGGAGAAAACGGCGGGGGCGGCGGCGGGTCAGATGCGTACACTTCAGGCGAGTTACGAGGATGCGGCGGCGGCGTTGGGGGGGCAGTTGTTGCCGCATGTAACGCAGTTGATGGGGTGGATAACCCAGGGGATTACATGGTTTCAGCAGCTTTCGCCAGAGACACAGAAGTGGGTGTTGATTGTGGCTGGGGCGGCGGCGGCGATTGGTCCCATTTTGGTGATGGTGGGCGGGCTGATTACGGCAGTTGGGACGATTGCAGGGGTGATTGGGGCAATTTCGACGCCTGTGCTGGTGGTGATTGGCGTGGTGGCGGCATTGATCGCGGTGGGGTACGCGCTGTACCTGGCATGGCAGAGCAATTGGATGAATATTCAGGGCGTGGTGGCTTGGGCGGTGAAATACATTACGACGATTATCAAGGCGTGGCAGGCGGCGTTCAATGGGGATTGGCATCAGTTTGGCTATTTGCTGGGGACGGCGTGGCGCATGGCGTGGGACGCGATTGTAAGCGGGGTTTCGGGCATGGGGGCAAAGATTGGGGTTGCCATGTCTAACATTGTGAAAAGCGCGAGCGCGGCGATAAAGAACTTTAGCTGGTCGGGTTTGGGAAAGTCTATTTTGGATGGGATTGTGAGCGGGCTGGTAAATAATGTGCAGTCGATTATTGACGCAGCTCAGGCGGTGGGCGAAGCGGCGATGGGGGCGTTCGAGGGGTTCTTTGAGATACAGTCGCCATCGAAAAAGATGGAGCGGCGGATTGCGAAAAATATTGCGCTGGGCGCGTTCAACTTGACGCCATACGTGAATGCGGGGCTGTTCGAGCCTGCGCTGGCAAGCGTGCCCGCGTTGGCGCAGAACGCGGTGGGGAAGGCGTTTGCTGGGAGCGGGAGCAAGCAGGGCATTTACCTGAACAATTACGGGAGCATTGTGATGCCGAATGAGAACACAAATCAACGCGAGGGATTGCTGAGGCAGTTATCATGAACATTCAAACATTGGAAGTGGTTTCGTTCAACGGTCATACGTTGAATGATGGGACGTATCGGGCGACAATTCCGATTGACGTGGCGCCGCAGGCTGAAGCGGCGTTGACGGCTGTGGCGCGGGCGGATAATTTCCCCGTGTATAGCGGTTTGACCCTGGACGGGCGGACTTTGCCTATGACGGTGGAGCGGGTGGACGGGGGCGCGATTGGGGGGATTGTGGAGTGGTTCCCCGCGCACAGAAACGCGGAGTACGCGCTGGTCGTGAAAGACAAGACCGATAATCGCCAGTGGTATGTGATGGCGAAGGTGAAGAGCACGCCGCGATTGCGGCACAATGTTTTGACGGTGTTGTTTTATGTGGCGGACCCGATTTGGAAGACGGTGGAGACGCTGGAAGAAATTTTTGAGGGAGTGGAGGATGGGGACACGCTGGCGGTGACGGTGGGCGGGAATGAATTTGCGCGCCCGATTCTGCGGGTGAAGCCAACCAGCGCAAGTTCGAGCGGGTATGCTCACAACTTATTTGTGGCGCTGGCAAACAGGGCTGCGCTGTTGTATAACGATGCCATCAACCTGGCAGGCGGCAATTGGGATACAAGCGCGTTGGTGACGGCGGGGAAGATGCAGGCGAGCGGGGCGGATATACGGGTGATTTATGACGCAAGCGGGCAGGAGGTTCCGTATTGGCTGGGCGGGGGCGGGGCGAATACGACGACGACAAGGCTGATTGCGAATGTGAGTTTGCCTCCTGCAATAAGCCTGACGTTGAGCGGGGCGATGACAGACGCGGAGACGGTGACAACGATAACGGTAAAAAAGACGGCTGCCAACAAGGCGACGTTGAAGGCGCTGGCGGGGGAGGCGTACAAAGTTTTGGCAATCGACCTGGGCGGCGGGGCGCAGGAAATTTTCACTTTTACGGGCGTGAACCAGACCGCGTACCAAATCACTGGGGTGACGCGGGCGCAGAAGAACACAGCGGAACAATCGCACGCGGATGGGGCGGTGATTCGGCATGTGATTGGGTATTGGGTGATGTATGGAAACGCTGGGGTGGCGGCTCCGAGCGCGATGGACAAATATAAGCCCTTGTACACGCTGGCGACATTTACGAATACATCCCGCTCGCAGGCGGAATTTTATGACCCTGCAAACCCAGCGCGGGCGGGAGCGTTTGCGCCAAAGGTGTTGAAGGGCGTTGAAGCCCAGGCGGATATATATACCGCGAATCATTATGGCGATGCGGGGGTGGCGACAGAAATGGGAATGGCGTTGAAGGCGTACCAGGTTGGGACGGCGTGGAAGGCTCCTGCGGGATCTTTGGCGTGGGATGGGTATCACCCAGCGGGGATAAAGACGGTGACGGTGAGCGGAGAAAAGTATCGGCAGGATGCGGGCTTCCCCAGCGTGGCAAGTTTGAAGAAGAGCGCGGACGGGAAAAAATATGTTTTGGTGGCGAATGAAGGAAGCCCATCGGCGGCGGCGACGTGGGAGGCTCTGTCTACGGTGACAGGGGCGAAATCGCTGAGTGGGACATATCGGCATATTCGATTCGAGTTTACGGGCGGGGGCGTGGCGGCGGGCAAGACGGGGAATTATGCGGCGCTTGAGTTTGCTGGTTTGACGTTGGAGTTGGACGGCGACGTTGTGCCGTTGATTTGGTGGGGCAGCGAGGTGACAAATAATTACGAGGTGTTCAGGCTCACCCACCAAGAGACAGGGAGTTGGGTCGAGATTGCTTACCCCGCGCCTGTGGGGAGGACGATTGTCATCGATACCGACAACCTGGAATGTTATCGGGACGTTGACCTTTCGGCGGTGGCGTTGCAGTTGGACGATGAGAGCCGCGCAGAGTGGCTGCCGTTGAGCGCTGGGGTAAATACGTTGCTGTATGAGAGCGAAGGGGACAACAGCGTCGATATTACTGTGTCCTGGCAGGAGCGGAATTTATGAGCAGCAGGGTCAGTATCTACTCAAAGGACGGCTATTTTATCGGCGATATACGCGCGGAAACGCGGCGGTCGTGGGTATTGGCGAGCGCGGGCGTGGTTGGAGCCTGTGAGTGGGATATGTCTGTTTTTGATCGCCATGCAACGGAGAAGTATTTGCGGTGGGGGAATTATGCGCTTGTCCGTCGCGCAAACCTGCCCGATTGGATTGGGGTGATTTACCCGCCCAGGAAGTGGGGCAACGGGGTGATCAAAGTAAAGGCATACCAGGCGGAGAAGGTTTTGGAATGGCGCGGGACGCCTGTTCAAAAAATTACTGGGACGGCTGGGTCTATCTTTCGGCAAGCGCTATCACTGACTAATGCGGCGACAAACAACGACAAGCCAATTACCTACAACGATATTTATGAGGACAATAATGCCCGCGAAGAGACGTTGGGAAATGACGCGCTCTCGCATATACAGTCTGTGGCGGGGCGGTGCGGGCAGGATTTTGAAGTGACGTATGACATGGACGAGAATGGTCGGTTGTTTTTGGTCGGCAATTGGCTGGAAAGAATTGGCAGCGACACCAACCAGTATTTGCGGGAAGGCTATAACCTGGAGATGCGCGAGTATATGCTGGAGGAGGACGGCGATATTTGGAATGAGGTGACTGCCATCAGCGATTCGTCAACGGCTGGGTCAAGGCAAACGTTTGTGGCGCGAGACGACGAAGCGATTGCAAAATATGGGCTGTATCAAAAAGGGGTGGTGTTTAGCGGGGTGACGCAGGCGGCGACCCTGGAGAAAAACGCGCTTGATTACCTGGCAAAGCACGTTTCTGCCGCGCGAAAATTCGACGCGCACGCGATTGACATTGGAGGAACATACAATTATTTGCGGGTTGGAAATGTTTGGAACCTGGATTTGAACCGTGAGGGATTTAGCGGCGATGGGTTTGGGGCGCAGGCACGCGCGCGGATTTTGGGAATTGAGTACGATGACGCCAACCCGAAGAAGGCGCGGATTGTTTTGGAGGAGGAGTTATGACGGGCGCATTAGATGATTTGATGTACGGAAAACAGGCGTTGGATATAGGCAAGTTCCGCGAAATCGAGCATGAACTGTTTATGTCGCAGGTCAAGGACGTGTCTGCGGGCAGTTTGGACGAGATGTCGGGCGAGATTGGGGACTTGCAGCATTTGGCGACAGATGAGCGCAGCGTTACCCGCATGGTGATGAGCGCCATCGATATTTTCGACGATTATGGCATACACGCGCATTGGGCAGGTTTCGACGCTTCGGGGCGCCCAATGATTTGGCTGGACATCGACACAGGCGTGGTCAATTTGACCAATGTCAATTTCAACGGGACGGTTTTGGGGGACGCGCTGGTCACGCTGAATCAGTTGGGTTATGTGGTGTACCAGACTGCGACGGTGGGCAGTGAGACGCGCGTGCTGCGCATTGGGTTGTACGATAATGGCTCTTACCCAGAGGCGCGGCTGGAGTATTACGAGCCGTCGAGCGGGGGCGCGGTAGAGATACCCAACGGGGATTTTGCGACGAACGACATGACCGACTGGACTGCCGTGGTTGGCGATTGGGACGCGAGCGCGGGGTATGGGACATCAACAGCCTACTATTACAACCCCAAGGTTGAGAGCGCAAGATTTGCTTTGACGGCGGGGACGATGTACGAATTTGGGGCGCGGACGTTTGGCAGGGCGGCGGTAAGTCTCTTGACGCTGCCGACATCGGTAGAGATTGAGATAAAAATCGATGTGAAATTTTACAGCGCGGGCGGGACCTTGTTGTCGACGCAAACCATGACAACCAGGTCGAAAACGGCGACTGTAACAACTGGATCGAGTGGACCTGTTGCAACGTTGGAATGGTTAGAGGAGCATAAAATTTTGACGGCGCCCGCATCGACTACCCAGGGGGAGATTGTGGCGTATATCAATCGCGTGAGCATAAACACAAGCCCCCCCTATGCTGGCGGCTCGGAGCGCACCATCTCCATCGATGACTTTACCTGCCAGGCGGTGTCGGCGCAGTCTCTGCTGCGCTTTGCGGATAATGGGTTGTATTACACGCCGCCAGGGGGTAGCGAAGTAAATTTGCTGCCCACGTCGCCCACGCCGCAAGTAACCGTCGTATTGACCGACGTGAAGAGCAACGGCACGCATGGGGGGGCGTCGGTTGCGGGAATCCAAACACGGACGCTTAACACCATCAGCGCCAGCGAGAGCGGGTACTGCTCTTTGTCGTCGAACAGGTTTACGCTGGTGGCTGGCACGTGGGTGATTGAAGCAATCGCGCCTGCGTTTCTGATAGGTAATCACAAAGTATTTATTTATAACGTAACATCTGGAGCATACCATCCAGGGATGTCTGCAAACGCAAATTCGTCTTATGGTCTCCCCACAACATCGACTGCCATAAATGTGTACACACTAACCGCTTCGACAATGTTTGAAATAAAACACTACACCCAAATTGCACGCGCAACAAACAACGCGCTAGGCTGGGCGGCATCATCTGGTTACAACGAGGTTTATACAACCGTCGTTTGCCGAAAAATAAAATGAGAGGAAAAATGAAAAACAAAAAGTTACTTCTGGTCTTTGCGCTGGCGGTCGTTGTTGCCGCTGCGGTTGTGTCGTCTGCGCTGGCGGCGAATCCACTGGCGGACGTGACAGCGGTCTATGAGGGCGGCGACCCGACGCGCGAGCGGGGCGCGGTGATTGTGGAAGGGACTGTGCCGACTGCCTGCTGGCAGGCATACGCGAAAACAAAAATCGATAAAACCAAAGCGGTTATTACGGTTTACCGAAAAAACACTTGCGGGTTTCCGCCGCCCGCGTTTGCTGGACGGTATGAGAAGGCGTATAAGTTAGTTTTGACTTCTCCGAAGTTTGCGGGGCGCGAAATTTGGGTGAATGGGAGGTATTGGTTTACGATGAGTAAATAGGGACAACAAAGAGACCGCGCTTATGGGCGCGGTCTCTTTGTTGATGCAACGAAATGGTATTGCATTATGTGCCTACGGAGAGGCGGTCCCGACGGATGGGAGGATGTAGGTACATCATCGTCTCCGCTTGAGGGTGGGATAGTATTGTTTCCTGAGATTGTACCATCGCCAGGCAGAGTGTAGTAAATTGTGCCTCGCAGGGTGTTTTCGTTGCGTTCGACATCGATGTGGTCTATGAAACCACGCAGGAAAAGTTTGAGGGCGTGGGGTTCCTTACTTTTGAGTATGGAGACGATGTCTTTGAGGGCATTGTCAAGTTGAGCGGTGGATAGGGTTGGCGCCTGGGAACTGGACTCCAGCGCTGCCGCGGATTCCAGTTCGGTGAGGGCGAGGTCAAGATCGAGTTTTTCGAGTTCAAGATTGGAGAGGCGGGTTTTGAGGGCGGGTGATGATCCACTTTCGGCGATGGCATCGACCACGTTGTTAAGTTGTTTTTTGTTGGAGGCTATTTTTGTGAGGAGCGCTCGGCGTTGTTCGGCTATCTGTTCGGCAAGACCTGCCTGTTCTTCAGCCATTAGGCGCAGCATTTCTGTGACGTTTTCTGGGCGGAGGATGTAGTTGGTGAAGGCGTTGATGACTGCGGTTTCGAGGGCGGGTTTGGGGATGCGTCCTTTTGAGCAGGCTCCGCGTTTGCGGTAGGCGAGGGTGCAGAGGTAGGATTGGTATTTGTAGCCTGTTTTTTGGTGGGAGGTGCGCCCGAAGAGGGGTGATCCACATTTGGCGCAGCGGGCGAGTCCCGAGAGAATGAAATCGGAGTTGGCGCGGCGGGGGTGGTTTGGGGAACCTTCACGTAAATTTTTCGATTGGGCAAATCCCTGTTGGATAAGTTGAACCTTATCCCACAGGGATTTTTCTATTATTGGCTGGCAGTAGTTTTCGATGGTGACGTCGCCGTAGACGAGGGTTCCGTAATAAATCGGGTTTTTCCAGAAGGTGGCGTATGAGTTGATGGTGGAAAATAACTGGGTGGCTTTTTGGATTTCGTCGAGGGATTTTTCAGCGGCGCGCATTTCAAAGGCGGTGCGCACGCGGGGGATATATTCGGGGTCGGGAACCCAGCGGTGGTTTTTACGTTCGAGACCCGTGCGCGGGTTGATGGTGATGAGCGGTTCGCGTTTGATGCCACGAGGCGGGACACCTGGTACGGCTCCCTGGGCGACAATGGAGCGGATTCCGTCTTTGCTGTCGATGGAGGTTTGGCGGCGCTTTTCTTCGTTGGAGATGTCGATGAGGAATTCGACGAAGCGTCCGTATGGTCCTTCGGGGATGTGGTCGGTGAGGGAGTGGACGACGATGCCGCGTTTGCGAAGGAGGGATTTGTAATAGGTTGAGTCGTCGAGGTCGCGGGCAAAGCGGGCGTAGTTCCAAAGGAGGAGGGCGGCAGGGCGTTCGGCTTCGTTGCGGGTGTTGGAGATGAGGCGGTCGAAGTCGTCACGCCCTGCGGTGGAGCCTCCAGATTTGGCAGCATCTTTGTAGATGTGGCGCAGGGTGAGGTTGTGCCTGGCGCAGTATTCGGTGATGGCTTCAAGTTGGCGAGAGACGGAGCGGTCTTGACCATCTCCGCCGCTGTCACGGAGGTAGGCGTCAACTGTGGAGCCAGTGGGGATGGCGGAGGGGAGTGGGGTGAGGGAGTCCAATGCCTGTCTGGGCGAGGTTAGTTTTCGCAACCGATGCCGTCGCCATCTTTGTCGTAACCAAGTGAGTCTGGCGGTAAAACGACAAAATCGGCGGGAAGTTGATCGCAAACAATGCGTTGACCTGGCAGGATGCAGAAAGACGGATATTCTTGCAGGCATTGGGCGGGAAGCGTTGGGGTGAGGTAAGGCGTTTTGGTATGGATTGGCGTTGTGGTTTGCGAGGGTTGGGGCGTGATGGTTGGCAAAGATGTTTGAGTCGGGCGCGGCGTTGAGGTTGGCGGCTGCGTGGCGGTCGCTGTGAGCGTTGGGGTTGGAGTAGGTGGGGGGTTGATAATGGCGCTGACGATAGCAGAGCAGAAGAAAAGTTGGTAGCATGTGGCGACAAATACTACTGGGATAAGGCAACCGAATGGGATTTTTACTTTTGGCTTTGCGGGTTGCGCGTCAATAATAGTTTGTTGATACGTTTCAAGTTCGGCGGGTGAATGGTTTGGCAGGGCATCCGTTTTAGACGCGAATAGTTTTGACGCAGACACGCCTGTGCCTGGAAGCCCGACGGTCGCGCGGATACCGCGGTTTCCGAAATTTAGCGAGGCTCCGTTTTTGCCGACGGACGTGGACAGCCCTGATTTGCTGAGGTTGATTTTTATGCCTGGCGCAATTTTGAATGATTTGCGAAAACGGAAGCCCATGATTTATTTTCCCTTTTTTATGCGTTCTGGGTCGGTGGCGATATAGAAGCCAATGGGGAAGGTGATGAAGACAAGCAGGGCGACTTCCCATCCTTCAGTTATTTTGAATGATGTAAACCTATAGAGGAGGGCAATAACGATCATCAGCGCCCCCAGGACGGCAAGAAAGATTATTTCACGCTTGGTCAATCTGCCCTCTCCCGACTTCTTGAAAACGAAAAAGCATCATTTGGAGGAAGAGAAACCCAGTGCGCTTTGAGCGGGCGGGAAAAGGTCATGGGGAAAAGAGCGACGCCAACAGCAATTAGGTTGCCAGCAACAGCAATGGGAATGAAGTTTTTTGGAAAGTGCATGGCAACGATGAAGGAAATGATTTGCAGGAGGCTGACAGGGATGAGCATTTGCACGGGGCGAAGAAGGCTTATCTTGTGACGAAGCCAGCGCAGGCGAACATACCATAAGATGATGTAAAGGTCGGTTTTATCAAGGGATTGCAGGTTTGCTTCGAGGTTGTTTTGCTTCATTCTTTTGCCGCTCTTCAGCGATGCGGTGACGGAGTTTTACAAATTCGAGGATGTCACTTTGTTCTTGTGCGGGGAGCTCCTTTGTGAGATGTATGATTTGTTCTGCGATTTCAGTTTCTGGGGGTTGCTGGGGGAGAATGCCAGCGGCACGAAAGACGGTTTCGGGGGGGAGTTTGAGTGCGTGAGCTATGGCTTGTAATGTGTTTTTGCCAACCTTTCTATTACCGCTCATGATGTTACTAATTGTCCCTGTACCTATTTTTGCAAGGCGGGCTAAATCAGACTGAGACATATTTCTCTGCTTTAGAACGTTCAGCAACCAATCGGAAAAACTTTCCATAGAAAATATTTTCACACACAACGACCTTTCGATAGAAAGAAATATTTTTTCACTATTGACAAATAATTGCAATTAGTTATAATCTTTCAGTAGAAAGAAATTACATCAACACTGAAAGCAATAATCAAAAGGAGAAAACAATGAGTAACGAGAAGAAGATTTACATAAAGCGCGGGCAGAGATTGACGGTGGAAAGTCTGCAGGACGCGGTGACTGGGGATGGGTACTTCCTGGTCACAGATGGGGACGGGAATTCGGTGGCGGCGCGTGAACTGCTTACGCTTGGCTCTGCGGCGAGCGTGCGCTTTACGACAGACGAGAGCGCGCGGAAATTCAAGCCTGGCAGCCTGAACTCCGACCTTTTCGAGTTCATCAAAAAATTGGTAAGCGGATCGCGTGAGGATGTTCAGCGTGGCTCAATTGGGGAATGGCTGGATGTTGATTACATCAGCTATCGAGACCTGGCGGATGGGTTTGGACGGTATCAAGGACAACGTGAACTTTTTCAACTTGGACCGCGCACGATTGGTAATGCGTGCAGGGAAATGGGTCTGCCTATCGAACGGACTGGAAGCGGGTATGTGGTGGTTTTGAGCGAGCAGGAGCTTCGAGCCGCTGAGAGCCGCTTCGAGCAAGTCACGCTTCCAGCGTAGGTTCGTCCAGTCCCCAGGCGGAGACCTGATTGGCGTCGATGTTGATGTCGCCGAGAGAGAGCCTTTGTTTTCCGAAGTGATGAAAGGCTTTGATGACGCCGATGGAGTGAGAGCCTTTATCGATGTCGTGCAACTCTCCAGAGACCAACCCGCCTGGGGACAAAAACCAAACCGTTTCGCCGATATTTGCTTCGACGAATTGAATCAAGAACTTATTCATAAAAAGCCTCCGTAATTACTTTATTGCAACCAATTGCAATTTTACCAAATCAACGCAAGAGAAGGAAAAAAAATGGCGAAATATAAGAACATCCCAGTGGACGAAGAAACGGCAGAAATGCTGGCGATCCTGTGCGCGGCTTATGAGCGCAAGCAGGGCGCACAGGTCAAGCAAATGGTGAGGGTGGAGTTTGATAAGCTGCAAAAAGTGAAAGAGATGGTGGCGCAGGTGCTGCCGAAGATCGAGGCGCGGAAGACAAAGAAGGCGACGACCAAGCAGTCTGTAGCGGCATAAGCATCGAGCGCACAGGGACGGGCTGCGCGCTCGAGAAGACGGGTGGGGCTTGGGACGGGCAAGCCTTTTTTGTTCGATGATTGTAGGACGTGTTCGACGATTTGTGTGATTTTTCCCTGGGCTGGACGGCGCAAGCGAGGTGGTTCGAGACCATCACAGTCCAATAGGCGGAGTAGCGCTCCGCCGAAGCAAACTCCTTTGGTAATGGTGTGCGTCTGCAAGGCGCACACCAGCCAGGGGAGATGGATTAGTCAGATACCAAAAGGAGTTGTCATGAAAGATACTGCATATAAAATTTTGTTTTTCGTTTTTCTTTTCGTTGCCATGTTTGCAGTCGCCGCTTATACCGACCCAGCGTTTTTAGCTGAGATTCAGTCAGTGCAGGCAGACGGCGAAACGCCAAGTGACTTGATTACCAAAGAGGACATCGATGGCTACCTGCCGTGGGTCGGGTATGGGCTGCTGGCGTTTTTTGGGCTGTGGATTGTGGGGAAGATTATGAGTTCGGAAATTGCCATACCTGTTTTCACGTTCGTGGTTTTGGTGGGGATCATCATGACGGCATCGTATTTGTACGTGTATGGAGACAAGGATGGGGACGGCGCCGAGGACAACCAAATTATTCAGGTGGTGCAACCCAGCGGCATCGACCCAGATGTCGATGCCAAGTACACAAAAATCAATCGAGAAAATACCAAGTCAAACTTTTTGAGCATGGCGAGCATTGGGTTGTATATCGTCGTGCTGGTTATCGCTTTTGTGGCGATAGCGGGGGTGGGGGTTGTTTTGCATACGTTGAGCGAGAATAAAAAAATGGGCATTGGGGGCGAGAAATGAACGGACAAGGATTGGCATGTTTATTTTTGGCAATTGCGGCGGTTCCACGACGGTTTGTGTACCACAAGGATTGGACTGATGGAAGTTGGAATGTTTTTGAGGTTGTAGACGGTGAGGAAAATTTTGTCGGCAACCACAAACTGTTGGAATCAGCCCAGGACTTTTGCAGCATCAACAATGGGATATTGGAGTCGATAGGAGGGAATGATGCTACAGCAGATTGATGTTCGGCGCGAAGTTTTCCAGGATTGGCGCGGGGCGTTTGGGATGTGGCTGCAAGTCAATGGACGCGCAGATAAAACCATCAGCGCGTATTACAACGACGTGAATCACTTTGGTAAATTTTGGATAAACGAGAACGGCTGCGTATTTCAGCCGAGCCAATTGAATGCGACAGATGTAAAGAAATATTTTGCCGAGCAGGATGCAGACAAACAGGTCGCGCCAGCAAGCCGCAATCGCAGATTGGCAAGTCTGCGGGTTTTGGTTAGGTGGGCGGTGGAGGAGGGGTTGTTGGAATATGACCCGACGGTGGCAATCAAGCGCCAACCTGTGGAGCCGAGTCCGCGTGACAGGTCTCAGGCGGAGATGGGGAAATTGAACGCGGTGGTAAGCGCTGGGTCACATTTGCGGTATCAGACCGACAAGCATTTTTGGCTTGGTTTGCGCGACCGTGTGATTTGGATTTTGTTCAACAGCGCTGGATTGCGCGAAAGCGAGGTGGCAGGGCTGGACGTGAACGACCTGGATTTTGCTGGCAATAAGATTTATGTCTTCGGCAAAGGCGCGAAGAAGGAGTCTGTGGACGTGAGCGCGGCGGCAATGGGCGAGGTCGCGGAGTGGCTTCGGACGCGGGGCGTGCAGTCACAGGCAGTCGTGACTGATTGGGACGGTAGCCGCATTACACGCGGAACTGTTTGGCGCAGGGTGAAGATGATTGGGGGCGCGGCTGGGGTTGTGGATTTGAAGCCGCATGATTTGAGACATACGTTTGCGTATTCATACAACGATGCGTTGGCGCGAATTGGAGTTCCAGAGGGGGCGCGGAGGAACGCAATCCGCAGGCAGATGCGCCATTCGGACACGAAGACGACGGATTTGTATTTTGGCGTGCGGGATAGCCAAGTCCGCGCGGCGTTGGAGGTGATGTGATGCCAAGGGTTGTCGTTACCAGAAAACTCGAAGAAGCAATTGCGATTTTATCGAGCGAGAGAATGGCGGACTGTTCGCACGAAGCATTTATCCAGGCGGTTCGCAAGAAGGCGCTCAAGCCAAGCGTTATTTATAAGGTCATGGCTGCCATGCGCTATGCCTGGGACGGGAAGCGCAAGCATTGGTATTGGAAGCCATACGCCCTGGCAATGGTGAAACACGTGTTTGCGACTGCAAACAAGTTCGATGAACCGATTGTTGCAAGGATGATAAAGGAGACGGAGTGATGAGCGGACGAATTGAAAAAATGCACTTGAATAGATTGTTGTACATTGTGCTGGATGACGCGGCAAACACCGAGAAGGCGCGTGAGATGGCAATGCGGGAAATCATGCGTCGTGAAGAGACGTTTCGCAAAGCTATTGAGGGCGTGTTGGCTGATGTCGAGGGAGATGAGCGGCTGGGTTACCCGACAGCGACGGTTTTTGAAAACGCTCCGCTTGCATTGGTTCAATGCGGACTGGAGAATCAGCGCAGGGCATTGAAGCGCGTTTTGAAAATGCTGGAAGTGATGGAAGGCGAAGCATGAAAGAAAAATTCGTAGAGCACAAATTCAACGCGGCAAGTCTCAAGGTGATCGAGACTGCGAATGGGATTTTGAACGAATATCGCGCGATGGGTTACCGCTTGAGTTTGCGCCAGTTGTATTACCAGCTTGTGGCAAGGGACTATATCGAAAATTCGGTGAAGTCATACAAGCGAATCGGCAACCTGGTCAGCGATGCGCGACTGGCGGGATTGGTGGATTGGGAAATGATTGAAGACCGTGGGCGTGAGACGGTGATCCCAACAGCGTGGACGTCGCCTGCGCAAATCGTGCGAGCTGCGGCAAGTCAATTTCGCGTGGATCGCTGGCAGGGGCAGCCTTGTCACGTTGAGGTCATGGTCGAGAAGGATGCGCTGAGCGGCATTCTCGAACCCGTCTGCAGAGACTTGCATGTGAGATTTACAGCCAATAAAGGCTATAGCTCGTCATCGGCAATGTATGAAGCGGGGAAGCGCATCGCCAGGGCGATTGGTCATGGGCATCAAATTCATTTGTTTTATTTGGGCGATCACGATCCGAGTGGGATTGATATGACAAGAGATATTCGGGAACGCTTGGGCATGTTTGCTGAAAGTGATGATGTTCGAGTTCATCGGTTGGCGCTCAATTACAACCAGGTCGAAGAATGGCAGCCTCCCGAAAACCCTGCGAAGGAAACAGACAGCCGATACCAGGCTTATGCAGAGAAGTTTGGCGAATCATCCTGGGAACTGGATGCTGTCGAACCGCGCACGCTGGCAGACCTGGTCCGCAACGGGATTGTAGAGTTGATTGACGCCGAGCAGTGGGAACAGGTCGTTGGACGTGAAAAGGAAATGCGCTATGAGCTGGAGCGCTTTGCCAGTGAGTATGAAGAACGAGAGGATGGTGAGTGATGATTAAAACACAAGAAGAGATTCAGAAGTTGAAAGATGGCTGGGTGAAAGATCCATGCTGGGATATTGAAGACACAGAAGGCTTTGAAGAGCATTATGAAGAACTGCTCGCCTTTCACCAGGAGATTCACGCTGAATGGGTAAAGAAACAAGAAGAACGGGTTGCCAAGCGCGCGCGGGTCGTGATGGTCGAGACTGGCATAGTCAATCAGGCTGTTGCCCAGGAAATACAAACATATCGGGAAATCGAAAACGGAGTCGCGTCACAAGATAAATATATGGGCGAGTTTTCTGACGTGGCGCATCAAGTCGTGGTTGAACTGATGCAGGCTCATGTCCGTGCCACTTTGTTGCTTGCAGCTCAAACTCAACGGATTGCGGACGCACTTGAAAAACGCAATGAAAGTGATGAGGCTGAGAGCAATCTCGATTTTATGACAAAACTTTACAAGGTTGAATAATGAATGGGCAAGCGTATCGATCTGGTTACAGAGTTCAAGGTGGTCTATGTTCCGCTTCCGCTAAAGACGGCGGGGGTTCGGCGTGCGAGTCTGCTGCTGCTGTTGCAATGGATAAAGGACGATTTGAAGCTCAAATCAGAGGTGAGAAATGAAGTTGTGGACGGTGCTCGTAATGGTCATGATGGCAGAGTTTGGGCTGCATTATTTCCCCTGGCGGGTGTTGCTAAGGGGAAGGGAGCTCCCAAGGCTTGTGGCGTATACGCTTGGTTTGTTGGGCATGATGGGACCGCTCACCGCATGGCTTTGGGCGCAGGGTGAGATGGAAGTGATTCAAACTTTGTGGATTGTAGTTATATCCGCTGGTATGACAGTCTTTGCTTTATATGGTCTTGACCATTATTTGGAGTTGATTATGAAAGATGTTGAAGCCAACGAGCGTGAGACACAGCAGAGAGATCAACGTGGCGCGCAAAGCTGAGGGCACTGGCAAGGTGCGAGCAGAACTTGAAGGCGCGACACTGGCGCTTGTAGATGTGGAAGAAGTGCTGCCTGATATTGTGTTGAGGATTGAGCAGGCGATCCGCAGGTCAGGCCTCACGTCACTGCTGGACCCAGCGCTGCATGACCTGGCACGCATTGGCAGAGCGGTGCGCGATGCGAAGAGCCAGGTCAACACAGCGACGGTCAGGCTGTTGGAGAAGTGATGCTGTTGCACGTCTTCACTTTGTATGCAGTAGTAGAAAGAATCGGTTTGTTCGCCTTTTGCCGCATGGCGGGGCGGGGTGTAGAAAACGGTTCTGACGGTCAAAAAAGGATGCGACATAACGTGGGGTTATGTCGCATGGGTGGGGGAGGTAGGGGGGGAGGGCTGAATTCTCCGGGCGGGGTGGGGCTCTTGGGTGTAAGGCTCCGCGTGTCGAGAATTTTTACAAAAATGGCAGAAAAGGCTTGTAGGTATCTTGGACGGCTTGAAAAAATCTAAGTATCACGGACGGTAGCATGGACAGCAACGTATTTGACGACATCAAAAAACGCATCAACCTTGTCGAGATTATTAAGGAAGATTACCCGCTGAGAGGGAGCGGGAACGAATACCGTGGTGATCGAGACGGGACGCATGGGTTGGTGGTAACTCGTGGGAAGGGTGGTCAGTTCTACTACTACTGGAACAAGCACTCGCGCGGCGGGTCGGTATTCGACTACCTAATCAATGAACGCGGCATGGATATGAAGTCTGCGGTGGAGTATGCGGCAAAGCGGGCGGGCGTGACGTTGCCTGAATGGACGCACAAGGATACAAAGGCGTGGATGGCAGCGCGTGTGGTTGAAGATGCTTTTTCGGTAGCGGCAAAGGTGTTCGAAAAATGGATGTCTGCTACTGCTGCGGCGATGGACTACGGGCGCGGGCGGGCATGGACAGACGAGACAATCAAAAATGCACGACTCGGATTTACGGGGTTTGGGTCGCTGGCTGAATACAAAGAAATGCGCGAGACGTTGGCAATGAATAATATTGCGGCGGATGCTCCTGCTGCTGTTGCTATTATGGGGTATAGGGGCGACGTGGCAAAGCTGCGCGATAAATGGGAAAGTGAATTGGGGCTGAAAGATGTCATCAGCAATGACGATGTTTTGAAGGGGTATATCTCTGGCTTTATGAGCAAGCCAAGACTGATTTACCCGCATGTGTATTTTCACAAAGTGACCTATTTATCTGCGCGGAATTTGGCAAAGACCGAAGATGGGAAACTAACCAGCGAACCAGATAAGGCGAAGAAGTCATATAACCCGCGCAAGGGATTGGTTGGCGAACGCCAGCCATATTTCGCATGGAACTATAGCGCGAAAGCAAACCATATTGTTGACGTTGAGGGGCAGGCGGATGCGATTACGTTTGCCCAATGGGGATTCAACGTTTTGGCGCGGGCAGGGACGGCGCTGGATGATTATTGGGGAAAGGAACTACGTGAGCGGCACGAGACGCGGTACTGCGCATTGGATAATGATGAGGCAGGCGAGGAAGCCTGGCGCGGCACGAACGACGAATATCCGATTGTCGATTTGTGGGGACCGCTGACGCAGATTGTCAAATACCCCGCCACGCGGGGCGGAAAAATCAAAGACGCGAATGAACTGCGTCAGTATTATGCGTCAACGGGCGTGTCTGAGGACAGCCAAGCGAAACGAATGCGGATACGGCTGAACATTGCGCCTGTGGTGGCGTTAGTGGCAGGAAAAGAGGCTGCGGCGAAACAGAAACGCAGGGATATATCGGCAGAGGATAAGATCGGCGCGATGATGAGGGCCTATGAAATTATCGCCAAGATGGGGAAGAAAAAAGCAAACCAGATGCTTGGAGATTTTATCAAGGCGATGGGTATCTCGACGAGTGCATTCAATAAAGGGTTGAAAGACGCACTGGGGGAAAGAGACGAAAAGACTACAGATGAAAGCAAGCCTGAAAAGACGGCTTTCATTTATGGCGGGTGGTTTCCTGTGGAGGAGGGCAGTAACAAGGGCTGGCTGGTGGATTATTTGTGGAACCCAGACATGAAGAAGGCGATGTTTGCCTACCGCGATCCAGAGGGGCGGATTGGGAAGGACTGGAAACTGGACATCAAGGGGACACGATATTACCCGAAGGTAGACCCAAATATAGAAATGGGCGGCGTGTTGTTTGCGTCGGATTTGGGCGTCGAGAAATCGACGCGGGACTTGTTGAAGTACAACGACGATTATATGCGGCGGTCTTTTTTGCTGGACAATCCGCTGGAATATAAGTTGGCTGCATATTATGCACAGTTTACTTGGCTATACGATTGTTTCGATGAGCTTTCTTATTTCCGCGCCCAGGGAGAGAGTGATTCGGGGAAGAGCGCAATCACGATGCGGGTTGGTTATGTCTGCTATCGTTTGACCAAGTCTTCGGGCGTGGGGAGCGCGGCATCGTTCAAGCACATGAGCCACATGTATCGAGGGACGATGTTCTTCGATGAAATCAAAGACGACATGGATGAGTTCGACGACCGTGTTGTAATGCTCAATATTGGGGCAATGAAAGAGCAGGCATACGTTCCGATGATGACGTCGTTCAAAAATTCTGATGGAACGGTTGAGTTCGAGGTGGTGAACTTCAACGTTTACGGTCCCAAGATGTGTACGATGTACGGCAAGTTTCCGCAGGTCGCCACTGAGGGACGGTTTTTGACGGTCAAGACCATCAAGCACGAATTGGCTGAGTTGAAAAAACATAATGTCCCGCGCCGCTGGAGCGACGAGATGCGGGCGATGGCTTTGCATAAGCGCAACATGGACATGACGTGGAGGTTGAAAAACTGGCAGCCACGTTTGCAACCGCCAGATTCGCTGGAGGATGAGCGGGTTTCGACTCGCGTGAATCAGGTAACTGTGCCCATCAAATACATTTTGACGATGAACCCAAGCGAAGAAGAGAGCGCCGAAAAAGCGTTGGAAGAAATCAACCTGGTCATCAAGAATTTGTACGAAGAACAAAAGTTTGAAGTCAGTCAAAAGACCGAGGCGAGAATTATCGAGGCGATTGATGCGGTGCAACGCGACCCTGCCTTTATGCTGTTGGATTTTGTGCAGGGCACGGAATTGGATGAATGGGGCAGCGTGAAATATATCCGTTATTCGGATTTGACGAAGGTGGTCAATTATCTGATCGATGAAATGAACCTTGGGACTGGGAAGTCTCCATCGGATGTTATCAAGAAGGACGACGATGCGGACGATGAGCCAGCTTCAGGGGGAGCAAAAAAGAAAGGCAAGAAAAAATTTGCCTCCAATGGCGTGACGGCGTCGACGATTGGGACGAAATGCCGCAATTTACGCCTGCCTGTTCACCGATTGGGGCGCGGGTTTGTGGTGATCATTTATTCGGGCGCACGCCCAGACGAGGTACAGAACCGTTTGGAGTTATTGAAAGTGCGGTTTGGCGTGAATGAGATCAAGATCGATACGACCAAAAAAGAGGATGAGATCAAGAGCGTGGCGCAAAAGGAAAAAGAAAAGGCGCTGGTCAACCAGCCAGTCTCCGTGCAACCAGGCTTTGACGACCCGCCAGTGCCAGAATTCCCAGAAAATTGGGATGAATATGCCAATGAATAGACTTTGGATGAACCAAATGAACCCGATGAACCCTTTTGGAGGGTGGTGGTACATCAAAAAAAATTTTTTGATGTATGGGGTGGTTTTGAGGGTGTTTGTGGGTTCATCGAGGTACATCGGGGCTGTTTGTGGCAGTTTTTGGCTAATAACTATCAATATATTTATAAATATTGATAGTTTTGATGTACCTAATGTACATGGATGAACCTATAGAGAGTTTTTAGCGTTTTTTTCTCTTTTGGGATTTTTTAGCAATTGATTGGATGAACCCTTGACGGGCATCAAGTACAACGAGGTTCATTTGGTTCATCGGTTGGGACGTTTCATGAAGATGGTCAAGGTCGATTTGTCAGGAAATTTGAAAGGAGCATTATGAGCGATTTTGTCTGGGCGTTTTTGACAGTTAGTTTGTATGCGGCGTTTCAGGCGGCTTATGGCGTTTGGGCGTTGTGGGAGGTTCGTTTTTCCCTTGGGGGCAGGCGGCAGCGCTTGGGCGTGTGGCTGCGCGGTGTGATGGCGCAGAAAGTGAATAGGTTGATGGAGGTGTGGCATGGGTGAAGCGCGGAATTGGCGGTGGGTTGCGCCGAGCGTGTGGTTCGTTTTGCTGTTACTGCTGACGCGCGGGCTGATGACGGCAGGCGCGGCGTGGACTGGCTGGGCGGCGGTTGCCAGCGGGATGTTGAGCGGGGTGGCGGCGGTGGCGGCGGTTGGTAATTATTACGATTACCGCAGGACGATTGCGGTGAGTTGGCTGGAGCGTCGCCAGCGGGCGTTGGCGGTCACGCCGTTTGCGGCGGAGATGGAAGCGGGACGGAACGTTCACCCCGACGTGGCGAAGTTGATTCTCAACGAGCGCCATCGCGCCTTGCTTTTGAAGAGCGGTCAACCTACCCAGGGCATCCAACCCCATGCGGTGCTGTTTGAGGCGCCGCAGGTGACGGACATTTTTCTGCGTTATTTCCTCGAAAATTCGAGCCGCAAGGCGGTGTTGCCAAAGCGGTTGTTGGTGGAGGGGCGCAAGAGCCGATTTGACCCACTAGGGCTGGTGGCTGAGTATGAGATGTATGACGCGCTGGTTGATTTGCTGGCGCGTAAGGGGATGATTCGCAAATGGGCGGAACACATGGGCTATGAGTTCGTGGCGCCCTGGGAGCCGCGTTTGGTGATGGAAGATTTTGGCTTGGTTTGGGAAGAACCCGCGACTGCGGACGTTGACGCAGAGACTTTGTAAATTTCAAAAAAAAGGAGAGTACCTATGAATACTGAATTGATTTATGGCGGATGTGATTTGGGGATGGGCGCGACCAAGTTTTGGGGTCCCGCTGGCGGGGCGCAGGTGTTGAGCCTGGTGTCATCAAACGGGATGGCGCGGTATGAGGACCTGCTGGGCGCGAGCGAGAAGAGCGCAAAGCGCCGCCCGATGGAGGTTCGCAGTAAGTTTGGGTCGTTCTTTGTGGGCGAAAATGCGCATGATTACGGCGATCCGCTTCAGAATCTGGCGTTTGACCGCCTGGCGGGAACGTCTGAAATTCATTCGATTTTTTATGCGACTTTGACCAAGTACCAGCAGGATTATGGCAAGTTCAGCAAGCCGCTTTCGCTGATGGTCGGGCTTCCGTTTCAGATGCTGCTGGGGGCGACGGCGAAGGAATATAAGGCGGCGGTGAAGAAGTGGATGGTTGGGGCGCATGAGTGGAGCGTTGACGGGGCGCAGTACCGCGTGGAGGTTGCGGAGGTCTTTTTGAAGCCGCAGGCGCAGGGGATTATGTTCGATTACACGTATACGATTGATGGCGTGATGATGCCTGAGCGGGCGCGGTACTGGGTGGATGAAACCGCTGGGCTGTCGATTGGGCGCAAGACCATCGAGTTTATGTTGACGCGCGACAACGGCGACATCGACCGCTTTACGGGCGGGATTGAGATGGGCGTGACGAGACTGCTAGAAGACCTGAATCGCAGGTACGAGGTGCAGTTGAATTGCGAGAAGCCGTACACGCTCGGCGAGTTGGATATGAAACTGCGGAACAAGCGCGTTGAAAAAACGATGTTGCAGATGGCGCTCGATGATTATTCCCAGCGCGTTTCGGGTGCAATCGAAGACCGCTGGGGCAAGTATTACAAACGCTTTGCCGCTGTGCTGGTGGTTGGCGGCGGCGCGGAGTTGTTGAAGGGGTATATGCCGCAGATGTTGAGCGGGAAGGCGATTGTGCTGGATGAGCCTGTGATGGCGATTTCGCGCGGGCTGTATAAGATGGCGTTGAAGTTCAAGGACAAGCCCAATGGCAAGACCAAAGAATAAGGCCCAAAAGGTGCGGGTGCGGCTGGATGGATATTTATTGCCTGGCGCAGATGACGATATTTTGAACATGCTGGCTTCGCTTCCGCCGCGCACGAAATTCCCCAGCGTGATTCGGATGCTGCGAATGGGCAGCGCGCTTTCGGCGGTGACCGCGGAGACGCCCGACGAGGAAGTTTTGCGGATGGTGCGCGAGGCAGAGCAGGCAGCAGACGCGTTCTTCAATCGATTCGATGATTAATAATTAACCGTCAATAATGAAAAAATATTCTTAACCGTCAGAAACTCCCCCACCCTGTTTTGTGTTTGGAGGCGTGCGCTGGATTGGGTGCGCAATTTGGGCAGATGGCAGGCGTGGGGGAGGGGAGAGGAAGAAGGAGAAAATTATGGGAGATGACGTTTTGTGGAATGGCGCGGTGGACGTGAGGTGTGAAGGCTGGGTTGTGACAAAGACGTTTGTATTTCGGAGTTTGACCCAGAGTGACCGCGTGAGTTTGAAACTGATCGAGGCGGCTGAAGAGTATTTGCGGCTTTTCAAGGATTATCCTCGGCTTGCGTATGTGAGCAAGCTGCCAAGGGGTGTGGAAAATGGCGTGGAGGTGGATGGGGTGATGCTGTTCGAGTCTGAGTGGATGCCGCCAGCGTGCGTGGCGGTTGGATGGATTGACTTATAGGAGACGCTATGGACGGAGTATTAGCGGACGGACGAAAGGGGCAGTTGTGGTTTTGCAAGCGGAAAGATGGGCATGTGCTTGGGTTACGTACCAATGCGCATGGTGGCGAGCGATTGTTGCTATTTCGCCGCGCAGTTTTTGCAAGTCGTCTGATTGATGCAAATGTGCTGACTGAGTTGAGCGGCACAGCGCATGACATCGAGTGTGATGTGTGCAAGGCACACCGTACCTGGTGGAATGACAAGCCAGCGCTGAATATTTTGGGTTCGCTTTATGAAAAGGAGAAGGTGTGAAGATGAAAATTTCAGATTTGCGGGCGTGTGATTGTTGCGGTAGTCCAGTTGGGTTCAGCTTTTACGTTTTGCGCGTGAGTATGGCGATAGTAAAACCGAACTCTGCCAGGCAGGTTTTTGGGTTGACTGCAATGTTGGGTGGTAGCCTGGCGTTATCTGAGTCATTTGCACCTGGCGCTGACGATGCAGTGATCGTTTTGAGTGATCAAGATAGTTCGATGGGTGAGGAAATTTATCTTTGCCAGGAGTGTTATATCTTGAAAGCCGTTCGCGTTTGCGAACTGGCTGAAATTAGGTCATATAAAAAGGCAGGCGCATGATGGGCAATCTCGATAAAGACCTGGATGCGAAGATGCACGAGATGAAGCTGCGGAAACGGGCGTTGGATTTGGTTTCGACTTCAGTGGATGATTTGAGTTCATCCCTGCCACATTTGAAGAGCGACGTGTTGGACGATATTTATATCGTGAAGTATGCGGTTGAGATTTGCCAGCGCCGCGAGTGGAAGACCAAGGCGTTGCTGTTGGGGCGGAAACTACGCAAGATGAAGAAGGATATAGATACGGACAGGCGTTTTCGTTTGTTCTTGCAGGAATAACGGAGGCATAAAATGGAAACAGGAATCGATTACGGCGGTAAGGCTTGGAATGTGGTGGTGGGGTGCAGTAAGAAAAGCGATGGGTGCATGAACTGCTGGGCGCTGCGAATGGCGATCCGTATGAAGGGCATGGGACGACCTGAGTACCAAGTTGCCGTGGATGATGACGGACGCTGGAGCGGGCAGACTGTTTTCCTGCCGCATAAGTTGAAGGAACCGCTCAAGTGGAGAAAGCCGCAAAATATACTCGTGTCTTTTATGGGGGATTTGTTCCACCATACGACGCGCCCATTGCATGTTTATCAGATATTCGACGTGATGGAATCTACGCCCAGGCATACTTATTACGTTTTGACAAAGCGTCCTGATCGAATGGCGGAAATTTTGACTTTGCGGGATGCGCTGCCAAATGTTCTGTTGGGGGTGAGCGTTGAAAACCAGAAAGCGGCGGATGCGCGATTGAAGCCAATGAATTATTTACATAGAAACGGCTGGCGGACGTGGGCGAGTTACGAGCCTGCGCTGGAGGCTGTTGGCTGGTATGGCTGGGAGTTTTTGGATTGGATGGTATGCGGTGGGGAGAGCGGAGCGAAGGCGCGGGGGATGCCACCGAGCGCGGCACGAAATGCGCGGGATTTTTGCTCTGCAAACAATATCCCGTTTTACTTCAAACAGTGGGGCGCACACGCCCCACTCAGCCATTTGCCGTGGATTACGGACAAGACCACTTTCAAGTATCGACCAATCGATGTGGCAGGTGAGGTGATGGTCCGCGTGGGGAAGGGACTGGCTGGGCACGTGTTGGATGGTCAGGAGTGGAGGGAGATGCCGAAATGAGTGAATATCAAAAAGAGAAGTTTGAAAAATACATTATTCTGAAAGATAAAATGTTTTTTGCTGGCTTTAGCGAAGGTGAAGAAAGTCGCTTTGGCGAGCCGATGTCGTATCCTGTATTTATTAGGGAGTTCAATGCTTGCACTACGCACTGGGAAAAACGTGGCGTTTCTCCGTTTCGTTTTTCTTATATCGTTGAACTTCAGTATAGACATAGAAACATAGGGGTAAATCATGATGATGAAAAGAAGTAAAATGTGGTCATGAAGCCTATTTGTCAAAACTGTCAGTATTATCGTGAACCAGGGAGCGGAGACGAGATCATCCCTGGAACTGGAAAGTGGTGCTCGAACTCGCAGTCGAAGTGGTTTTTGATGCGGGTTGGGGTTGAGCATGGGTGTGACGGGTTTCAGGCGCGCGGGAAGAAGGCTCCGCTGGGGTTGCGGTTGAAGTCCAAGGGGCTGGGATTGGTCAACAGGATAATGAGGAAGAAATGAATACTTGACAAAATAGAACGCACGTTCTAAAATAAAAACCGAACAGCCACATGCGGGCCCGCAGTCCACATGCTGGCTGTTCGCTATTTAAGGAGAAAAATGCCGTTACAAAAGTTTAGTTATCAACTGCCTTTGGCGTTGGAGTTGCCAGCGGTCGAAGGGGCGGCATCAGAGGCTATCAATCTTGATGAAATGAGGCTGCGGGAACAGGTGGCACGTAAGGCGTTGGAGGGGATGGTTGGAAAGCTTGGGTCGCCGCGCTGGTTGGACGATTACATGGAATTGTGCAAGGGTGGGTGGCCGTGGCGGGTGGCGGCATACATTGCATGGGCATCCACACCGAAGGGGAGCCGAGAACCAAAGACGCAGGAAGACCTGGCGCGAAATCACCTGGGGCTTTCGAGTGATCGGGCAATCATGACGTGGCGGAAGAAAAACCCTGCCATCGATGAAATGGTAAGAATGATGCAGGCGGGTCCGCTGTTCAAACATCGAGCGGAGATTTATACGGCGCTGGTGGCTGTGGCAGTGAAGCCTGAATATAAGAGTCACAATGACCGCAAATTGGCGCTGGAATTGATGGGGGATTACATGCCCACCCATAAACTGCTGGCGGCGCTAACTGCCAGGGGACAGGCAGGCGTCAAAACAGACGCGGAATTGGATGACCTGGTCAAAGCATTGGAGAGCGAGGTAAAAGATGACGAACCTGAAACTGGATCAGAATAATGCCAACAAAGGCACAAGGCGTGGACAGGAACTGCTCAAGCAATCCCTGGAGGAATTGGGCGCAGGTCGCTCAGGGTTGGTCGATAAGGACGGGAATGTAATTGCAGGAAACAAGACCTTGGAGATGGCGCAGAAGTTAGGGTTGAAAGTGCGCGTGGTCAAAAGCGAGCGGGATGAATTGGTAATGGTGCAGCGCGACGACCTGGATTTGAAAGACTCGGCGGGCGAGGCGCGAAGGCTGGCGTATCTGGATAACCGCGTAGGCGAGTTGGACTTGAACTGGGATGCGGAGCAGATTGCCGAGGATGCTGTATCAGGTTTGAATTTTGACGGAATAGGTTTCCTCGAGGGGGAACTGCGGCAGTTGCTCGATCAGGCTGGACTGGGAGATGAGACTGGAAAAGACCCAGGTGATCAAAGCGATCACGGAGATGAACTGATCCATAAATGGGGCGTGGAGACTGGGCAGGTGTGGACGCTTGGCGCTCATCGGTTGGTATGCGGAGATACAACGAGCCTAACCAATATCGATAACCTTATGGGTACACAAAAAGCGACGCTCACGTTTACCAGTCCGCCGTATTGGGTGGGGATGAAGTATGAAGAACAAAAGAGTGAGACGGAAATTGCGGAATTCATCGAAAAGGTATGCTGTGTGATTGACGCGGCAACTTGCAGAGATGGAAGCAGGGTGGTGATCAACACTGGAACTGGATTCACAACGGCGTTTGATAAAAAACAAAAGCGTCATGTATTGCTGTTGATCGATCAGTGGACAAATGAGTTGCGCTCACGTGGGTGGAACCTGCGGCATGTAAGACACTGGCTGAAGGAAGGTCAGGTGATGGCTACGTCGCCAAAGACAGACGTGATTGACCAGCACTGCGAGTATTTGGGAACCTATGAAAACGTGGATGGCGCTCCGATGCGCTTCGAGGATGCCCTGCGCGAGGATGACGTGCAGAGTCTTTTGGCGTTTTATCACAAGCAAGGAAAGCAGCGTGGTCAGGAATGGACGGGCATGTCGTGGGCGTTGAGGGCGTACTGGGATGACATCAAGGGGAATGCCAGGTCAAACGGACATGAAGCGGCATTCCCGCTGGAATTGCCAGTGCGCCATTTGATGCTTTATACAAAGCGCGGTGAGATTGTCTTCGAGCCGTTTTGCGGGAGTGGAACAACGTTGATCGCGTGCGAGATTATGGGGAGAGTTTGCCGTGGGGCAGAGTTGCTGCCGAAATATGTGGCGGCTACATTGGAGAGGTGGAATTTATTGACGGGCAAAAATCCGACCCCCCTGTCGCTGGGTACAGCGACATCCCCCCAAATCGAAGAGCGCGATTTAGGGGGAGAGGAGAACCAACATGGATGATTTGAAATTCGATAAGCGCAACGCCAACAAAGGCACAGGGCGGGGGAAAGAACTTCTTGAACAGTCGATACGAGAGTTGGGGGCAGGGCGTTCCATTTTGACTGATAAAGATGGAAACGTAATTGCTGGAAATAAAACCCTGGAAGCAGCGAGGAAGGCGGGACTGAAGGTTCGGATTGTGCCAACAAGCCGAGATGAACTGGTCGTTGTGCAGCGTCAGGATTTGAACCTGGATGATGCGACTGGCGAAGCGCGGAGACTGGCATACCTGGATAACAGAGTTGCGGAAATAGACCTGGCGTGGGACGCATCGGTCATTGCAGAGGATGCAGCGGCTGGTCTGGATTTTGACGCTCTGGGTTTTCTCGACAAGGAATTGCAAAAATTGCTTCTCGACGCTGGCGGTCAAATTGAAGAAGAAACTGCGGACCCTGTTGAGTTGGTGGAACATGCGAATGAGTTGGTCGAGAAGTGGAAAACGGAAGAGGGTCAGTTGTGGGCGCTTGGAAGCCATCGGCTATTTATTGGGGATTGCAGAGACGTAAACGTGATGAGGGCTTTGCTCGGCGACGAAAAGGTCAAAGTTACATGGACTGACCCACCGTGGAATGTTGCGTATGGAGAGGACATCGAGAAGGATAACGCGCAGGGATATAAAAAGCGAACGATGAAAAATGACAATCTGGGGGACAAATTCCCCGAATTTATCCGCGCGGCAGTGAAGAGTATTTACGACGCCAGCGAAAAGGGCGCACCCATCTACCTGGCGATGAGCGCCCAGGAGTGGCCCGTCATCGACAAGGCTTTGAGGGAACAGGGATTCCATTGGTCGAGCACGATTATCTGGATGAAGGATCAACTGGTGCTTTCGCGCAAAGATTACCATACACAGTTCGAGCCGCTTTGGTATGGATGGCGTGGAGATGCAGGTCGGATTCGTGAGGTTGTGGATCGCAAACAAAGCGATGTGTGGCAAATCGACCGACCGAAGCGCAGCGATGACCATCCAACGATGAAGCCTCTTTTATTGGTCGAGCGGTCGTTAGTCAACTCAAGTTTGCCTGGCGATTTGGCGCTTGATCCATTTGCAGGGAGTGGGACGACTGTGATTGTTTGCGAGCAGTTGGGCAGGCGGTGCAGGGCGGTGGAATTGGATCCGATCTATGCGGCGGTGATAATCGAGCGGTGGCGCTTGTTTACAGGATTGACGCCAATCTTGCTCACATAAATTGCTTGACTTCCTTTGCGTTCCGCTTCCTAATGGCGAAAATCAAACAAAGGAGTCAATCATGAAAAACAGCAAGGAAAATCACGAACGGGCAATCGATAACATTGAAGAGGCTAAAACATTATTGCAAGAAGCGATTTACCTCTTGGACGACGCAGTCAGGTTGACAAATGACAGAAACGCGGAAGCCTACCTGGTGGATCATTTGAAGATTATGGCTTCAGACGATCATGGTTTTTTGAGCCGAGATTTGAACTGCGACACATGGATCGAGCGGTTGCAGGAAGAGATCGAAGAAGAAGAAGATTGTGAAGACGAAGAAGATAAGTTGTAAGGCGGCAGTCATGAAAAAGTCAATTTTGGAAATCAAAAAAGAAAACGCGAAGAAACGCAACATTACCAGCCGAGAAGGAAGCTTGAAAAAGTATGAAGAGACGCAGGCTGAGATAGAGAAACTTTTGAAAGAGATAAAGGCGGGATTGCAGGCGCATGATCGCAACGCAAGCGGCGCAGGCGGGCACCACTGGGGTCACGTTGGGGATTTGAGGCATATCGCGGGTGAGTTGAGGGACATCAGCGACCGATTGCACTGCAAGGGCGAATATGCCAAGGGGCAAAAATGAAAAGAAAATACATCATTGACCCGAAGGAAGTTTACAGGCTGGAGTTGAACAAACTCCAGCTTTGTTTTTCGAAGGTGCAGGAGATGGCGGAGGGGATTAGCGAAATTGATCGGGCGGCATGGAAACAGGTGGAACATTTGAGACATTTCAATTTTTTATTGGAGGAGGTGGCAATGGTTGGCGAGGCAATTTTGCAACACAAACAACATTAGAATTTGTGTTTGAGACTCTTGTTAAATTTTAGAAATTGACTTAAAATATTTGTGCAATAGAATATTTTCGCTGACCCAGCAATCCACCCCCCACCCTGCGCTCTCCCATTTTTAGAGAGCGCCGAAATGGGGGAGGAAAATAGGCGGGGTCAAAGGTTTGTGATGGAGAGCGCCATCGCGACAGAAATGTCGCGGTGGCGCTTTTTTGTTTTCACCCCCTCCCAACCTCCCCCAAATTCGGAGATACGAATTTGGGGGAGGAGGAGAATTCAAAAGGAGATTCAGATGGATAAAAATCGTATTCGTATGCTGTTTGCTTTGATTGCGGGCATTGTGTTTCTTGCGCTGAACGCATTGTTCCCAGACCTGCCCTTTACCGAGGAGCAGACGATTGGTTTCTTTGGCTTGCTGGCGGCGTACCTGGTGGGCGAGGGTCTGGAAGGGCAGCGCATTGGCGACAATTTCAAAGCCATGCTTGGCAGTTGGAAGTTCCGTTCGTTGGCTGCTGGCATTATCGTGCTGGGCGCAAAAGCGTTCTGGGTTGACTTCCCATTGAGCGAGGAGCAGGTTATCGGCGCGATTGAAATGTTTTCTGCATTGATTATCGGCGCAGGCGCCCAGGGCGCCCTTGTTTCGCTCAGCGTTTTGAAGAAATAAGATTATGAGCGAGGACGGCTTGTGGACGTTGGAGTCAATTGGCAAGCAGTTGACGCTGCACATTGCAGGGGAGCAGGAACTGGCGAATAAAGTTCAGAGCTTGTACCAGGCTGTAATCGTTGGCAATGGCAAGCCGTCCCTCGTTTCTGAAAACAGGCGGCACAGCGACTGGATAAACAATGTCAATAAATTTATCTGGTTGGTGATTGGGGCTTTGGTGGCGCAGTTCGTGGTGAGCGGATGCTCGTTTTTGGTTATGGTTCTTATCATGCTCGTAAATAGCGGCGCGTTGACGCCATGAAGAAATAAAAGCAAGAGACATAAAATGCCAAACATCAAGCCAGTATACGAATTGAAGGATGAATACCAGCAGATTGCTCTTGACCTGGAATTGCCAGAGGTCGAGAGCGACGGCGTTTCTGTCGAAGAGGCGCGGATAAGGTCGGAGGCTGGTCGTTCGGCTTTCCTTGCCTTGAAGGGTGAGGCAAACCAGCCTGCGTGGTTTTCACGCTTCGAGGCGTTGATCACTGGCGGGTGGCCGTGGCGGCAGGCGGTTTATATTGCGTGGGCGTCCACCCCGAAAGAGGGACGATACCCAGAGACGCAGGACGAACTTGCGCGGAGGTATTTGAACTTGACCAGCGACCGCGCGATTATGGCATGGCGCAAGAAAAACCCTGCCATTGAGACGCAGATCGCCATTTTGCAATCGGCAGAGATGTGGGAGCACCGAGGGGATAGTTTCAAGAGCCTGATCGAAGGCATGAAGAAGGCTGGCGATGACTATAAATATTTCAACCACCTCAAGCTGTTTATGGAGATGACTGGCGATTACATCCCGTTGACTCAACTGGCGGCGGTGTTGAAGAAGAAGGCGGACGGCGGGGCGCATACCGTGGACGAGGACATGCTGGACGACCTGGCGAAAGCGGCAGAGGAATTATCGGCTGGCGTAAACACGGAGGAGAAAAAGTAATGCTCCCCCCGTTGGACAGCGGCTTACAGATGACTCCGCGAGAGGCGAAGGATGAAAAGAAACTGCGCGAGCAGGCGCGGAAGAATTTCCTTGCGTACTGCCAGTATGTAGACCCACGTTACGAGACGCCCGCGCACGTGCGTTACCTGGCATCGAAGATGCAGCAGGTGGCGCTTTATGTGGCGAGCGGCGGCAAACAGGGTATTGGTCGATTGATGATTTTTATTCCGCCGCAACATGGCAAGAGTCAAATTGCAAGCCGAAATTTCCCCGCGTGGTTTTTGGGCTTGCTGCCTGACAGCAGGATTATTTTGACTTCTTACGGCGACAGCCTGGCAACTGTAAACAGCCGTTTTATTCGCGACCAGATTACGACCGACGAATACCAGGCGGTATTTGGGCAGAAGAGCAGCAAGGCTCTGCCTGTCGATTTGAGCAGTGATTCGAGATCGACCGAGGCGTGGGATTTGGCGAAGCCCTACCGAGGCGGCGTGAAAGCCGCGGGCGTGGGCGGCGGTATTACAGGCTTGCCCGCGCATCTGTTCATTATCGATGACCCGTTCAAGAACCGTGATGAGGCTGAGAGCGAAAGCCGAAGAGACGTTGTCGATGATTGGTTCAAGTCTGCGGCGCGTACCCGTTTACGTCCCAATGGGGCGATTGTTATTTTCCACACCCGCTGGCACCCAGACGACCTGGCAGGCAGGTTGTTGGGGCGCATGGTGAGCGACCCGCTTGCAAGTCAATGGGATGTCGTATGTATGCCAGGACTGGCATTGGATACATATCCAGCGGATGAAAAAGAGCAGCGCAAAAAAATGCGAGACGGCGTGTACCTGCCTTTGAGCGACCCGCTGGGGCGCAAGCCAGGCGCGGCGCTTTGCCCGTCTTGGTACGACGAGAAGTGGATGGCGGGCATGAAGGCTGACATGGGTCTTTATGACTTCGAGGCATTGGTACAGCAATCTCCCTTTGCCAAGCAAGGATCGACGTTCAAGCGGGACTGGTTCGCGGTTGTGGATCAGGCTCCGAGCGAGGTATGGGTGCGGATTAGCGGATGGGATAAGGCGGCGACGCAGGGCGGCGGGGCAAGATCGAGCCGCGTGAAGATGACCTGGGGACGCGATGACTATATCTACGTGGAGCATGTGTGGAAGGGACAGGTCTCTTCGGCAGAGCGCGAGAGCAAGATGATCGAGATCGGCAAACAGGATTATGCGCTCGACGGTCCGCACATGATCCTTCACCCGCAAGACCCTGGGAGCGCGGGATTGGACAGCGCGAAGGCAACCAATGCCAACCTGGGCATGAACGGATTGATCGGTTTCTATGAACAGGTGACTGGAGATAAAGAGACCAATGCAGGTCCGTTTGCAACGATGGCGCAGGCAGGGCGTGTGCGCCTGGTGCGCGGCGGATGGAACGATGAATACATGGATGAACTGGCGGCGTTTCCGAAGGGGCGCTTCAAAGACCAGGTGGACGCTTCGAGCACGGCGTACAACAAAATGCGCGAAATCGTCGAGGTTATGAAGGAAAGCCAGGACGATGAAGACGAGTTGGTTTACGAGGAGCGGGTGAATATCAGCCCGATATAACCCCCTCCCAACCTCCCCAAAATTCGGGAGAACACCGAATTGGCGGGAGGAGGAAAAAGGACAGTATGGCAAAAAATAGACGGCAGGCACAATTACAGGAAACAGCGCTTCAGGAATTGGCGCAAGCCAGTTTCGAGAATGAGACGTTGACCGAGCGCATGGCAGAGTTGGAACTGGCGCTGGAGGATGCGAACTGGATGCGCCTGATGATGGAGGGGCAGCAGGAGTTCAGCCGCGACGGTTTGCGGAAGATCGTGGAACTGGCGCGGATGATGTTCATCAAGAACCCGCTGGTGAACCGCGCGGTGCTGGTGCAGGCTTTGTATGTATGGGGGCAGGGGATTACGGTCAAGTTCAAGAACCCTGTGTTGAACAAGGTCTTGCAGGATTTCTGGGACGATGAGAAGAACCGCGCAGAGTTGACGAGTCACCAGGCGCAGATTTACAAGGAATATGACCTGCGAGTGGAAAGCAATATTTTCTTTGTATTTTTTACACGTCCCACCGATGGGCGGGTACGAGTACGCACGCTGCCGTTCGACGAGATCAGCGAGATTATCAGCGACCCAGAGGACAGTAAGAGTCCCTGGTATTACGTGAGGCAGTGGACGGAGAAGGGAATAACGGCTGATGGGCGACGGGTGACGAAAACCCAAAAGGCATGTTACCCAGCCTGGACATATAACCCCGTGAACCGCATGAAGAAAATCGGCGGGATGGAAGTGAAGTGGGGCACTCCCGTTTATCACGTGCGAACGGGGGGCATGAGCAACTGGAAGTTTGGCGTGAGCGAGATTTACCAGGCTGTAGATTGGGCACGGGCGTATAAGGAGTTTTTGGAGGACGTAGCATCGCTGATGCGGGCTTATAGCCGTTTTGCGTGGAAGCGTGTGACGAAGGGCGGGAAGAAGGCGATTGCGGCGGAGCGGGCAAAGATGGCGACGACGCTGGCAACTGGCGGAACTTCCACCGAGACGAACCCTGCGCCTGCGACTGGGGCAATGGCGTTTTTGGGCGAAGGGACGGATTTGCAGCCGATGCAGTTACGCGGGGCGGCGATCAGCGCGGAGGATGGCAGGCGTTTTTTGTTGATGGTGGCGGCGGCTGTTGGACTGCCAGAAACGTATTTTGGCGATGTGAGCGTGGGGACGTTTGCCACGGCTAAGACGATGGACAGACCGACAGAACTGGCAATGAAGGAACGCCAGACGATGTGGACGGATGTTTTGCGTTCCATCATAAATTATGTGATGTTGCAGGCGGCGAAGTACAACAGCGAGGTAAAGAGCCTGGGAACCGTTGAAGACATCCTGGATGACGGCGAGAAAGACGAAAAGGTCAAGTGGAACAGCGGCGTGAGTACGATGCTGGATATTGACTTCCCGCCCATTCTGGAGAAGGACGTACAGACTTCGGTGCAGGCGGTGGTAACGGCGTTGACGTTGAACGGTCAGGAGATCATCAACCTGATTCCGCCAGAGATTGGGGTGCGGTTGATCCTCTCTGCTTTGGGGCAGGATGACATCGACGAGATCATGGCGGAGATATTCCCCGATGGCGCGACGATGCCAGCAGGTACTGGCGCGGCTTCGATACCCAGCAGTGAGGCGAGGATAAAAGAGGCAGCGCGGAAGTTTTTGGACGCGGTGAAAGAATTCAAGGAAGCCCCCTCCCAACCTCCCCCATTTGGGGAGAGTACCAAAATGGGGGAGGAGAAAGATAACTTATGAATGATGAGTTAGTTCTTCGGCTGGCTGAGGAGTTGCTGGAGGCGGTTTCGCGGGGTGGGATGCGGAAGAAGGCGGAGCGTTTGATCTATCCGCTGGAGACTGCGATGCGGAAGGGGTTCAGGGCGCAGGGAGATTTGATGGCGCGAAAGTTCCGCCAGGTTGGCAGGCGTTTTTCTGAAAGCGCAAGCGATCCGTTCGAGACGTATGACGAATGGCTGACGATGACTTTCAGCGAGGCGGTCCCTCCCGATGAAGTGAACATGATTTGGGCGCAGGTGCAGATGGAGACGGTGAAGCTGTTTGCGGCTCCAATCGATGCGGCGGCGACCAAGGCGCTGAAATATGGCGGCACTGGGGCGCTGGCAGAGATGGGTATCAGGGCGAGCTTTGACCTGAAGAACCCGCGCGCTGTGGATTACTTGAAGAATTATGGCGCGGATAGAGTCGCAAAAATCAACGAGACCACGCGCGAGTATTTGCAAACGTTGATTACCAAGGCAACCGATGATGGATGGTCGTACAAGCGGACGGCGGAGGCGATCATCGAGCGGTTCGAAGGCTTTGCCGTTGGCAAGCCACAGGAACATATCGACAGCCGCGCCCATTTGATTGCGGTGACGGAAATAGGGCAGGCATACGAGGAGGGCAACCGCATTGTGGCAAAGGATTTGCAGGATGCTGGGCTGGATATGGAAAAGATGTGGTCAACGGTTGGCGATGCGAAGGTGAGCGAGGGTTGCAAAGCCAACGAGGCTGACGGCTGGATTGCTTTCGATAAGGCTCATGCGAGCGGACACATGGGACCGTTGAGGTTTCCAGGGTGCAGATGCTTAGAAATATACAGAATGAAGAAAGAAGAAAATAGCGTCAAAGATACAACTCCTCGCGTTGAGAAAGCAAGAGTTGGCGCTCGTTTCAAATCATCCGATGATGCAGATTTACGATTTGATACAACAGCCAGTAAGTGGAAAAGCAATCTAAGCGATAAGCAGAAAGACGCAATATTTGAATATACAAACGACGGCTATGTAGCCATGAATGAAGCGTTGCGTACTGGAAATTATACGGCTGTGGATGATGAAATAGCGCAATCAATTAGGCTGGCAAGAGAAGCGCTTGAAAACTCGCCTGCAATCCCTATGGATTTACAGGTTACGCGTGGGTTCAGGTATCCAGAATTATATGATGCCCTTCAAAGTGGTTCCGTGAAAGCTGGCGATGTCCTTGTTGATCAAGGATTTATGTCAACCTCGGTAATGAACAATATTAGAGACCAACGTAATCAAATCAACTATGACATATTTATTCCAAAAGGGACAACAGGAGCGGCTTACCTTGATGGTTTGTCTGGTCTTCCAGAGGAGGCTGAGGTTTTATTTGCCCCTGGAACGCCAATGATTGTCAAAGAAATAAAACTCATGGACAACGGTGGCGTCACTGTTATTTTGGAGATTGCAAAATGACCCCAAAAAAGAAAAATCATAAGCCAGCCTCAACCAGTGAGGTTTTGAGTTCAGGCATATTAGTAAATGGCAAGCCAGTTTCAAGTTTGCCGAAAAAGTAAACAGCGCTCAGCGCTCAGTGGTCAGTAATTAGTGATCAGTAAAAGGAGATCGCATGAAAAAAAATCTATTCAAAAAGTTTCTGGAGTCAATTGGGGTTTCGGCTGAGATACCGTTTCAGGAGAAGATGAACCTGGCGGAGTGGCTGGAGAGCCGTTTGCATTTGTCGCTGACGAATATGGCTGACGATATGTTCGGGCAGGGGAATGTGACGCGCGATGAGCGGAAGGTTTTGTCTGGCGCGATTGGGGTGGCGTTGGATGGGTATCACCAGCATTTGACGGAGAACGCTCCGCAGTTGTTCGAGCGGCGTCCGTGGGACGAGGCTCCGAGCGACGCGGCGGGTCAGCAGGTCAGCGAGGCGGCGGAGTTTGTCGAGAGTGGCGCTCAGTCGATGTGCGTGCCGTTGATCGAGAAAGCTGTGCGTGGGGATGGAACGATCCCTGTGAAGATCATCCAGCCTGGTTGGGGATCGAGCGGTTATTACCCTGCCGAGGTGCTGGAGCGGGACGGTCCCAAGGTCTTCAAGAAGGGGACGAAGATGTATTGGAATCACCAGACGCCACGGGAAGAGGCTGAACGTCCTGAGGGTGATCTACGTAATCTCGCGGCTGAACTGATGACGGATGCGCGGTACATGGCAAATGGTAAGGCGGGCGCTGGATTGTACGCGGATGCAAAGGTTTTCGAGTCGTACAAATCCGCCATCGATGACCTTGCGCCTCATATCGGAACGAGCATTCGCGCGACGGGGAAGGCGCAGCAGGGAATGGCTGAGGGGCGCGAAGGCGCCATCGTTACCGAATTGTCAAGGGGAAGGAGTATTGATTTCGTGACCGTTCCAGGGGCAGGCGGTCAAATCGTATCGTTATTTGAAGCAGCGCGTGGCGCTGTTCAAAACACCACGACTGAGAGCGTGGGAACAAATTTTGTAAAGGAGAGCAACAGTATGGACGAGAAAGAATTCAAGGCATTGCAAGAGTCCGTTGCCACGCTCCAGACAACTGTGAGCAAAACAACTGACGAGAACGCCAGGCTGAAAGAAGCGTTGGCGTTGCGCGACGCGAAGGATGCGGTGACGGCGGCGCTTGCCAGCCAGAGCCTGCCTGAGGCGACCAAGGCGCGTTTGATTGAGAGCCTGCCGATGGCTGCCCCGATGAAAGACGGCGCGTTGGATGTGGAAGCCTTCAAAGCCAAAATCGCGGAAGTGGTGACGGCTGAGGTGGAATACCTGACCAAGACGCTGGGCTTGGGAACGATCAAGGGGCTGGGCGAGTCTGCCAGTGATGATGGCGGTGAGGCTGATGTCAAGTTCGAAGAAACGCTCGAAGGAGCTTTTTCAGACCTTGGTTTGAGCGAAGCCGCGGCGAAGAAAGCCGCGCAAGGTCGCAAGTAGTCAGTGGTCAGTGGTCAGTGATCAGTAATCAGTGGTCAGTGATCAGTAATCAGTAATCAGTGAAAATTCGAGGTGAAATATGGCAACTAATTTGATGTATGACGGCGCGAACGGACTCCCTGTGACCTGTTCGCACCCGACCGAACCCAACTCTGGCGACCCTGTGCGCGTTGGCGAGTTGACAGGCGTTGCTCTGGCTGACGAGGAAAGCGACGGCAAAACCGTTGTGGACTTCGCGCCTGGCAAGGTGTGGGACGTGTCTGTGAAAGGCATCAATGGCAGCGGCAATTCTGCTGTGGCTGTTGGCGACAAAATCTATTATGTGGACGCGGACACGCCTGTGTTGAGCAAGAAGGACACGGGGCGTTTGTTTGGCTTTGCGATGGAAGCCATCGCCAGCGGTTCCACCGACACCATCAACGTTATGAAGGTTCTGGCGTAGCCAGGAGGAAACAATGGCTGATTTTCTTGAAGTAATCGAAACCATCCGCGCCGAAGAGGCGAGCATCCAAAGGCTGTTCAGCGGCGAAGGGAAGTCTGTGCGCGGCGCAACAAGCAGGTCTGCGCGTTACCAGCAACAACTTGCCGAAGCTGCGAAGTTGATTGCAGGCGTGTATACGGGGAAGCGCCCGATGTACCAATTGCAGGAAGCCATGACCACCAGCGACTTCCCTTATTTGTTCGGGGATGTGCTGGATCGCCAGTTGCTGGCGGCATACCAGGAAACCCCGCAGAGTTACCGCAATTTCACGAAGGTGGGTCGTGTGCGCGACTTCCGCAGCGTGAAGCGTTTCAGCGTTTATGGCGGCGACCAGGTTTTGCCTGAAGTGAAGCAACAGCAGCAGTATCCTATTGCGAAGCTGAACGAGAACACTCCCATCGAATACGCGGTATCGAAACGCGGGCGGAGAATCCCGCTGGCGTGGGAAACCATGATGAACGACGACATGGAAGCGTTGGCGGATATCCCCGCCCGCTACGGACGCGCGGCGCGGCGCTCTGAGCAGAAGTTCGTGACTGGACTATATGTGGATGCAAGCGGACCCCATGCCAGCGTGTACACCACTGGAAACCTGAACAAGGTGACCAGCAACCCAGCGCTTTCGGTGGCAGCCCTGCAAACCGCCATGACCCAATTGGCGGGTAAGACCGACGAAAATGGCGAGCCGATTTTCATCGATACGGTGGAGTTGGTTGTGCCGCCCGCGCTCGAAGTGGTTGCGTTGAATTACCTCAACGCGCTGCAATTGGAATTGACCGAGAAGGGCGGCACCAGCAATACCAAACTGGTGGCGGCGAACTGGATGAAGACCAAGTTCCGCTTGAATGTGGATTATTACATCCCGATTGTCGCCAGCACTGCGAACGGCAACACCTCGTGGTTTTTGTTTGCGAACCCGAACAGCGGACGCGCTGCGATGCAGATCGACTTCCTGGCGGGGCATGAGGAGCCTGAGATTTTCATCAAGAGCCCCAATTCGTCCCGCGTAGGCGGCGGCGAGGATGCGATGAGCGGCGATTTCGATACCGATACCATCGAGTACAAGGTGCGCCATGTGTTCGGCGGAGCCAGCATCGACCCGAAGATGACCATGGGATCCAACGGGTCGGGGTCGTAGCGACAGCGGGCAGTGATCAGTAGTCAGTGAACAGTGTGGCGGCGGGAGGGCGCGAGTCTTTCCGCCGCCATTGGAGCGCAGAGCGATGACATTTACCTATGATCCAACGACGGACGCGGGGCGGGTGCGGTTGATAATCAATGACCGCGTTGAGGCAAACGCGATTTTTGAAGACGCTGAAATTGCGGCTTTTTTGGCGATGAACGACGGCGTAAAGCGAGCGGCGGCGGCGGCGTTGGATACGATTGCGAGCAACCAGGCGCTGGTGTTGAAGGTGATTCGGGTTTTGGATTTGTCTACGGATGGGGCGCAGACGGCGCGGGCGTTGCGCGACCATGCAGCGACGCTGCGGGTTGAGGCGACGGCTGAGGATGCCGAGGGCGGGGATTTGTTCGATTACGCGGAGCTGGGTTTGAACGCCTTTACGCGCCGCGAGCGGGTGAGGAACCAGGTTTTGCGGGGGGATTTGTAGGATGGGAGCCATTATTCATTCGCTGTTGTTGACGCTGTTGGGAGATACGTTCTTCAACCAGAGCGGGACGATTCAGCGCGGGGCAGAGGCGCAGGATGGGGCGGGCGCGGTGGTTGTGACTTGGGCAGATGCGTGGGCGAATGTGCGGTGCAGGATTTCGCCGCAGGGCGGCGGGGAACGGCGGAGCGCCACGCAGAAATGGCTGGACGCGACGGACGTGGCTTTGCTGGCTGGCAATTACGCGGCGGACGAGAAGATGCGCTTTGTGGTTGGGGCGCGGACATACGAGATTTTGAACGTGGAGCATGACAGCGAGAGCGCGATGACGCGCCTGACGTTGAGGACGGCGAGATGAGCGACGAAATTGTCGTTACAGGCATGGCGGAACTGGCGCGGAAGTTCAACGCGCTGGATGAGGCTGTGGCAGGGCTGGCATTGGCGCAGGCGGCGAAGGATGGAGCGTTGCAGTTTTTGCATGGGGCAATTGAGAACATCAGCAAGAATGGGCTGATGCGAACAAGGGTGCTTGCGCGGTCGTTGCATATTCAGGTGGCGATGGATGGGGCGCGGACGGCGGTGGCGGAGGTGGGGACGAATTTGGAGTATGCGGCGATTCATGAGTTTGGCGGGGTGGTTACGCCGAAGAGCGCGAAGTATTTGGCTATCCCCGTTGGGACTTATAAGGACAGTCCGCGCAAGCACCCGAAGTTGAAGCTGCGAAAAACGGCGGGCGGGAATTTGATAATGGTTTCGCCGAGCGGACAGGTTCAGTATGTGTTGAAGCGGTCGGTGACGATAAAGGCGAGACCGTACATGAGACCCGCGTTTGACGAGCGCAAGACAGCGGCGCAGAACGATGTGGCGCGGGCGTTGACGAAACTGGTGGAGAAGGCGGCGAAGGAATGAGCGTTTTTGCAGAGGACTTATTTTCTTTTTTAGCGGGGGTAGGGACGAGCGCGGGTAGCCGCGTTTACCCGAATGCGCTTCCGCAACAACCAACGCTGCCCGCGATTTTGTATTTCATGGTGAGCGACCCGATTGAGACGACGCTGAACGGCACGAGCGCGACGCGACACCCGCGCTATCAGTTGGAGTGTTATGGGGCGACGTATTTGGCGGCGAAGCAGTTGGCGGAGGAGACGATTGCGGCGGCGGCGGGGTACGTGGGGACGATGGGCGGGGCGACGGTTTACGCGACGTTTGTGGACGGGGACAATGCGCGGGATAACCATGACCCTGAACTGGATCGGCATTGGGTGAATTTGGATTTGATTATCTGGCATGGTCGATAAGTTTGGCGCGAGGCGCTGAATTTTGAAAAAACGTAAAGGAGAAAAGCAATGACTACAAGCGTTATTCCTGGTTATGGCACGATTTTGAAACGCGGGGACGGGGCGACAACCGAGGTGTTTACGGCGATTGCCGAGGTGACGGAGTTCAACCCGCCTGAAATCTCGTTGAAGACGGACGAGGCGACCCATCATGGGAGCGGGGGGTGGGAGGAGCATATTGGGACGCTGCTTTCGGGCGGCGAGATTGGGGTGAAGGTGAACTGGCTGCCGTCTGACGCCACGCAGGATGAAGAGGACGGGATGCTGCATGACCTGCTGAACCGCAGGAAGGGCAATTGGCAGGCGATTTTGCCAGGCGGGGCGAAGGGGTTTCAGTTTACGGCGCTGGTGACGAAGTTCAAGCCGAGCACGCCTGTTGACAAAAAAATGTCCGCTGAGTTCACGCTGAAGGTGAGCGGCGCGGTTTCGACCTTTACCCCGTCTTAGGAGGATGAGCGATGAGTTACGCAGATGATATTTTGGCTGTAAACGACCTGCCGAGCGAAACGGTGGAAGTGCCTGAGTGGAATGGGATGCGGGTGGTGGTGCGCGGGTTGGATGGGGAACAGGCGAGCAAGTACCAGGGCGAAGTGGTGCAATGGGATGAGAAAGGAAAGCCTTTGCCGCCCGATATGACGAACTTCATGCCGAAGTTGCTGGTGAAGGCGTTGTACGCGGAAGACGGGACGCGGATTTTCAGGGATGACCAGGTTGGGGCGCTGGCGAAGAAGAGCGGCGCGGTCTTGACCCGTTTGGGAAAGATTGCGATGCGGCTTTCGGGCATGGATGACGAGAGCGCGGACAAGACGCTAAAAAACTAAAGCGGGACCCACTGCGGCGTTTTGCCGTGAGGCTGGCGAAGGAGTTGGGGGTCCCGAATGTGAACAGGATGCTGCGCTCGATGACGGGCGCAGACCTGATTGAGTGGCAGGCATACGAGGCGTTGGAGCCGTTTGGCGAGGAGCGAGCAGATTTGCGGATGGCGATTGTGGGCGCGTTTTTGGGGAATGTGCTGTACCAGATGCACACGGGGAAGGAGGACGCGCCTTTTACGCCAGAGGATTTGATGCCGAAGTTTGCGGCGGCGCAGGACGAGACGCCAACGATGAGCGAGGAAGAGGCGGCGCGGGCGATTGAGGCGATGTTTATGAGTTTGGGCGCGCTGAATTTGCCGTGACGGTTTGAGGCGACCCACCCACAAAGCAATTATGTTTTTGGGTGGGTTGTGTAAAGAGGCAACGATGATAACAATTGCGACGCTGGCGGTAAAACTGATGGCGGATGCGGTGGAGTATTCGCAGACGCTGCGGAAGGCGCAACAATCGGCGCAGGAAACTGCGACGAGTATTAGCAAGAGCCTGAAAAGCACGGGTGGGGATATGACGACGGCGGGCAAGAACATGACGGTTGGGGTGACTCTGCCTGTGCTGGCGGCGGGCGTGGCGGCTGTGAAATACGCTTCTGATTTGGAAGAGACGAAAAGCAAGACAAATGTGGTGTTTGGCTCGATGGCGGGGGATGTAATGGCGTGGAGCAAAAACTCGGCGGATGCGATTGGCATGAGCCAGCAGAAGGCGCTGGACGCTGTATCTACTTTTGGGGCGATGGGCAGCGCGGCGGGGATGACGGGGGCAGAGACGGTGAAATGGTCGGAAGACCTGGTGCAGTTGGGCGCGGATTGGTCATCGTTTTATAACCTGAACCCTGCGGACGCGCTGGCGAAAATTCAGAGCGCGACGGCGGGGCAGTATGAGCCGCTGCGCTCGATGGGCATTCAGGTCAACCAGGCGGCGGTGGAGCAGAAAGCGCTGCAAATGGGGCTGATTGAGACCTCGGTGGATATGACAAAGGTGCAGGGGTTGATGTTGGACGCGGAGCAGGCGCAGAGCGCGTACAACGCGACGGTGAAAAAATATGGGGACGATAGTTTGCAGGCGCGACAGGCGGCGCAGACGATGGCGGAAGTGCAGGATAAACTGGCGGCGGCGCAGGCGGGAGAAGTTGGGACGTTGAGCGAGGCGGCGCGTTACCAGGCGTTGTATGCGTTGATGGTGGAGCAGAGCGCGGCGGCGCAGGGAGATAGGGAGAAAACGGCGGGGGCGGCGGCGGGTCAGATGCGTACACTTCAGGCGAGTTACGAGGATGCGGCGGCGGCGTTGGGGGGGCAGTTGTTGCCGCATGTAACGCAGTTGATGGGGTGGAT
>Ga0209575_10000302_pt1 | contig 41186 bp, 23 predicted proteins | sample Medcelwee11metaG_FD_187172 | JGI IMG/M metagenome (GOLD analysis project Ga0209575, IMG submission 187172) | Freshwater pond sediment microbial communities from the University of Edinburgh, under environmental carbon perturbations - Medium... | ecosystem: Environmental > Aquatic > Freshwater >...
CGTAAGCCGCAGGAGAGACGCAGCGGGTGTGATTGGCGTAGAGTCATGGGGGAAGGAGTATGCCGAAGCCGCAGAGTGGCGAAGGCGGACGGGAGACACCGGACGAATCGGGGAGAAAAGGAAGAGTTGCCGCGTGAGCGAGTGATTTTTTAGCAGGGAAGCTAAAAAATTTGTCACGAGGTAGCGGCACTATCGATGGTGGCGACGTAACTACAGTGGCGGCCCTTGGAAATGGGAAGACCTGCAAACTCAGGCAGGGCTGGGCAATTTGTCTGTGCCTCAGAGAAACGAAGCCGTGTTAAATGGGTTGCGCTATTGGCAACGCCCACTCTTATGTTATGCAGGCGGTGATCGGGCATTTCTCATTACCATCGCCTGTGAAGGTGGTTTGCCACTGCAACTGCTACACCGCGAAAAGGCCAAACTGCATCGATACTTCAAGGCGATTTTAGAAGCCAAACAAAATTTCCACACCCTCCCCACTGAGCGCCTTGCCGAACAATGCAAACACCATCTGCCGCAAAGTTTGCACCGGGAGATGGTGTACGCCTTGAGTGCGCAATTGATTGACGCGATTCGTGAGTTGCAGGAACGCATCGGAGATATGAAGAATCCTATCGTAGTCTTGGATCAACGAGAACCAGCGTGGCGCAAAAGCATACCTTTGGAACTCGAAGATGATGTTGCGCGTGCTTTGCTGGACAATCTGGTAAAAGATGCCGCTGAAATTCGGCGTGGCGCACCGGCACGCTTGGGCTTGCAGCGGACACTACGCAAAAATCAGCAAGGTCAGTGGATGATTCAAGCTGACATAAAACTGCCCGGTCGCTTTGATGCGCAGGAGTTACAACAACTGTTTGGTATTGAAACAGGACAACGTTGTGAATTGTATTTGCTCCCACCGAAACAAGACAGGGTTTTGCTGGCGCTGTTGTCACACTTAAACAGCGGGGAGTACTTGGTTGAGCCGAAAAAACCACAGCCATTTTATGATGTCAGCGCACAAGGCGAATTTAAGCTGATATTGGGACAAAACCGGCAGTTTTCCGAGCCTGTCGTGGTGCGGGGCGGCGAAGCATTGGGTGATTTACCCTGGGTATTTATCGACCGAGCAGGCGACGAAAGCAATCTGGAATGGATAGGCAGCGGTGTCGCCCGTACTCGTTATGCTACGGCGTGGGTAGCCAGTTTGCCGGGTTGCCAAGTCGTGCCGCAAGACAACAGCGCGGCAGAAGCAATGGGTGAAATTGCGGGTACCGGGCGAAAATTGCATAAAATTCACGGCAGCGTACGTTTTGTCGATGCTGAAGGCGAGTATTGCACGGTCAAAACGGAGCAAAATAGTGAAGCCGCCGAGCATTTTTATCTGCAAGGAAAGACCGTGCCTTATGGCGAAAACGCCGCGCCAGTTTTTCTTGGTTTACCCGTGTTGCAAGATGCCAACACATTTCAAGCGATTCCGGCAGATAAACTGGAATGGCGTTCTATAGCAGGGGGTCGCACTTGGCAAACCCTAACTGAACCGTGCGTAGGCAAAGGTATTGTGCGCTACACCAAAAATGGAGAGTTACTGTTTCGTGCCTCGATTTCTATCTTACCGCACAATTTCAGCGTGCGCGGCGAACAAGGCAGTAGACCGGGTTCGGCGACGTTGCACTTTGCCGGGATTGAACACGCCGAGCTTGTCAGCCACGACATCTCCGGTGTGAGCATCCATCAAGCAGGCCATCGCCTTGAATATCTGAGCGAAAATCAGCCGCCTGCTTATTTACTCGTGAGTGTATGCTGGCCAATCGGGGCGACATTGCCATTGCACATCCCATTTCCCGCGCCTAATGGTTGCTTTGTCAGCGGCGAAGGTAAAGTCTTGGCTCACGGTGATTTAGTCCCGGTAGAGAAGCTGACAGGCTGTAAAGCACTGGTACTCAACCCCAAGCATGGCAGACGTTTTCGTCTGATGGCTACCCTGAAGACCACTAATCCCACTGCGGGGCGAAATTTTTGGTTTGAAACATTTTTGCAGCCAAGCATCACGCCAGACTGCTATGAATTGAATTTGCGCGATCTAAAAACGCCGCTTCAGATGCTCTTATCGGCGATTTCTGATTTAGACAATAAAGTGGAATTGTGTATAGAAACCCGCTCTAATGCTATTTTAGTTGCCTGGTATGACCTGCAAATAGACCCGGATAAACCAGCTGATAAAGCGCAAGTCAATGAAAAAGATGCACGGCGTTTGGATGTCGATACCCTGCAAAGGCTGGTCGCGGAAATTCGTCCGCTGTGGCAACCCGATGCCGAACCGGACATTTTGTCAAGTACCGCGCCGGGCGTTTGGGCGCTGGATTCTATGTCGAGAACACCTGGCCCTTGGCTGGTTACGGTAAAAGACGGCAATTGGCAGCGTGGCCGTCCTTTGCTAGTGCCTATCGGTCAAGCCAGTGAGAAACATAAAACCCAATTGCAACAAACGGTGTGCTTACCTGCTCCAGAACAACGTGAGCAGGCACTATCAGAAGTTATGCAGGCTTTATCGACTAATCCCAATCATCCCGATTGGGAAACTTTGCTCAACTATTTTAAGTATTTCGGCGACCTTCCGCCGCATAGCCTGGATGTATTTGTGGCTTTATCCAAACATCCGCAAGCAGCGGTCATGGCTTTGTTCAAGAGTGATACTGAAACCTTTGAGGTGGTTTGGTCATTGCTGAAATTATTACCCTTTTCCTGGCTGACCATACCGCTGGAAATATGGAGCCAGGCGGCGTGTTGTTATGCGGATGACGTTCACGATGCGCTACACGCATTACCTGATACGGAAATGCAAGAACGTTTTTTTGATGACGAATTGCGGCGGTTTTTCAATCAATTAACTGAAGACCGTCATCCAGCGGCAAATGCTCTCAGTGAATGGATGCGTCATGATATTTACGGATATTTCTATAAAAAAGACAAGGAGTTACAACTTGCAGGTCAAGCCATAGGCCGGAATATCTTGCGAGAACATCTTGCCAATGCCCAACAAGAACTTCTCCGACGGCAAGCGGATCATGACGATTGGCCGCAGGCAAACATGATCCAAGAATGGACAGCACAAGTACCGGAAATCTTTCGCCAGTTTTGGTTAGCTACTCCGCAGTATACCGAATTTCGTAAGCCTGTACTTAATGCACCGGTTATTACTGCTTTGAGTTGCGTGTTAAATATTTCGCTTGAGCAACCACTGTGGTATGAAATTCGCCGCTTACGCTTATTTGATGTTCAGTGGTTCGACGAAGCCTACCGTTTAATTTTCACACTTGCCGCTGGTTTACGGATTGAACAAGGACAGTAACATGGATAATTACTTTACCAACCTGACCGACCAACTGGTGCGTCGTTCCACCCGTGCGGTATTAAGCCAGTTGGGAATGCGTTCACCCGCCTTGCGCGAATATTTGCGTCAACAGTTTGAACAAATGGCGGGCGAGAATGGCAGTTTTGTCGCCGATCCGGTATTTGAAGCCACCTTTGGCTGGCAAGCGGCGGACAAGACGATGGCGCAGTTAATGGAAAATTTGTTGCATGAAGATTTGGTGTTGGCAATGGATTCGCCCCCCGAAGATTTGGCGGAGCAACGCTTCAACATGAGCTGGTATCCCCACCAACACCAATTGCAAGCTTGGCAAACTCTGAACGGGGAAAAAATTCGCTCGGCGGTGATCACCAGCGGCACGGGTTCCGGTAAAACCGAATGCTTTTTAGTGCCAATTCTCAACGACTTGGCCTGGGAACGCGCCCGTCAACCCGGCAGGTTGCGCGGTGTCCGTGCGTTGTTTTTGTATCCTTTAAATGCCTTGATTAACAGCCAGCGCGAACGTCTCAAAGCCTGGACGGCGGGTTTTAATGGCGATATTCGCTATTGCTTGTACAACGGCGAGACCCCGGCACAAGTAAAAACTTCCGAACAACGCGCCACGCCGCAGGAAGTGTTGTCACGCGACTTGTTGCGCAGTGAGCCGCCGCCAGTGTTGGTGACGAATGCCACCATGCTGGAATACATGCTGGTGCGCAACGAAGACAATCCCATTCTGGCGCAATCGCAGGGACAATTACGTTGGATTGTCCTGGACGAAGCGCACACCTACATCGGCTCGCAAGCCGCTGAATTGGCGTTGTTGTTGCGCCGCGTGGCACATGCTTTCGGGGTTGAACCAAGCCAACTACGTTTTGTCGCCACCTCCGCTACCATCGGCGGCGGCACGGATAATGTCGCGCAAAAACTGCAATACTTCTTGGCCGATGTGGCAGGTATCGCGCCTGAAAATGTCAGCGTGATTGAAGGCCGCCGCAGTATCCCGGAATTGCCGGAAAAACTGCGCCGTAGCAACCTTGCCTTGCCACAAAGCGTGGCTGAACTGGCAAGCTTGGATGATAGCAAGCTGTTCGAGCGTCTGGCAGGTAATTTAAAAATCCGCGACATGCGCGCCGCCTTGACCAAACAACCGGAACGGCTCAGCCGTTTATCCGAGATTGTGTTTGGCGCAAGCAAGGCGGAACAACGCCGCGATACCTTGGCATTACTGGATTTATCGACTCGTGCCAAGTTCACCGACAAAAAAGAAGACTATCCGCTGCTCCCCTTGCGCGGGCACATATTCCACCGCACCCAAAGCGGCTTGTGGGCGTGTTGTAATCAAGGCTGCACGGGGCGCAAGAACACCTTGCTGGAGGACGGTAGCTGGCCGTTTGGCCGGGTATTTATGGAGCGCCAAGAGCATTGTCCGCATTGTAATTCGCTGGTATTTGAATTGGTGTTATGCAGTGAATGCGGCACCGAATATTTGGCGGCGGAAGAGCATTTTGATGAAAAAGCCTGTTATAGCCTTAAACCACGCCGCTTTGACCGCGATCAGGATGAATTTCAACTGGAATTTGAAGAACTAGATGTAGAAGGTGAAGAAACCGATAAAGAAGAAGATACAGCACCACGTTCCAAAGGAACTTCGCGCCTAATCAGCCGTGCCAGCAAAGAAACTGAGACGCTACAAATTCATCCGCAAAGCGGTGATATTTTCGACCAAGGTGTACCGCTGCATATTTTAAGACCCGAAGTTGGTCATCAACATTGCCGTTGCCCGGAATGCGGAAAAACCGAAAAACACCCGCAAGAACTTTTCCGTCCCGCTCGCATTGGCGCACCGTTCTTGCTCAGCGTGGCAATTCCGACGCTGCTGGAATCCAGCCCGCCGGGACAAGGTGAAGTCGCGCAAGGCCCCTGGCAAGGGCGACGTTTGATTACCTTCACTGACAGTCGTCAAGGCACGGCGAGGTTTGCATTGAAAGCGCAGTTGGATGCGGAACGGAATTATGTGCGTAGCTGGCTTTACCATAAGCTGGCAAGTGAGCGCCCGCATGTCGACCACTCAAAATTAGAAGAGTTGCGCAAGCAAATTGTGGAACTTGAACCTGTTGCAATGTCTCCAATGTTAAAAAAAATGCTTGAAGATAAGCGACGCGAACTTTCAGAACGGGAAAATATCTCGGTTGTCGGCACCTTATCCTGGGCAGACACCATTACTCAATTATCCGATAACAAAGATTTTCGTACTTGGATTAAAGCTTATTGGCAAAATACAACTTTTGAGCAAATTTCCGAACACGAAATACCTGATTTGTTCTTGTTTCAAGAATTTATGCGTCGTCCCCGTCGTGCCAATTCGTTGGAAACACTTGGCTTGGTAAGCCTGCAATATCCACGCTTGAAAGGGATAACAACACTTCCTGTTGTCTGGCAACAACGCGGCCTGTCTATCAGAGAGTGGAAAGACTTCCTAAAAATTGCAGTAGATTTCTATATTCGTGCAAACGCCTCTGTGGAAATCCAGGGTAAATTTCTACGTTGGATGGGAGGCACAACACGGCGTAATACCTTTTTGCTTGCACCCAGCACTCAAGTTACAGCTCCAGGTCGCCAGCGTCGTTGGCCTCAATATCGTAATCAAACAGTTAGACCCAGAATAGCAACGCTTCTTGAGGTTGCGTTAAATCTACGCCTAGATGAACCGCGAGATGTCAATGATTTGAATGAAATACTGTATTCCGCCTGGGAAGCAATTCGCCCCATGCTCAAACAGGATGGAGACGAATACCAACTAAAATTGAAGGAAGAAGCTGAGTTTTCTGAAGTAACTCTGGCTTGGTTGTGCCCAATCACTCATCGCGTATTGGATACGACATTTCGTAGTTTTACGCCATATGTTACGCAAAAACACAATGACCCCAATCAATTCAGATGTCTACCAATTACTATGCCGCGTTTGCCTCATGCCTTCTGGAAACAGCGGCTTTCTGGGGAAGCTGTATTAGATAATGAAATTGAAGCCTGGCTGGAAACCGACACCGCAATTTTGAATGCCCGCACTCACGCCGTCTGGCCGGAACTCAGCGACCGCATCGCGTCTGGCGTTCCCTATTTCCGCGTCGCGGAACACTCGGCGCAGCAATCCGGCAAGAAATTACGCGATTACGAAGATCGTTTCAAGAAAGGGCGTGTAAATGTCCTGAGTTGTTCCACCACGATGGAAATGGGCGTGGACATCGGTGGTTTGTCGGTGGTGGCGATGAACAACGCCCCGCCCAGTCCGGCGAATTACCTGCAACGTGCCGGACGTGCCGGGCGGCGGCAAGAAGCCACCGCCGCCGGACTAACCTTGTGCAAAAGTATGCCGCATAACGAGGCGGTGTTTCGCAATCCGTTGTGGCCGTTCCGCACCCCGATTCATGTGCCGCAAGTGTCCTTGCAAAGCACCCGTATTGTTAATCGCCATTTGAATGCGCTGCTATTGGCCGATTTTCTTTCTACTTTTGGGCAAAACATCCCTAAACTCACCGCCGGTTGGTTTTACGATCCACCCGCCGACAGCGTTGTTTCTCCCGCGCAACAATTAGCCGAGTGGTGCCGCGATAGCCAGGCGCGTGAGCAAGATAAGCACTTGCGGGAGGGAGTAAGCTTTTTGCTAAAAAGAACCTGTTTAGAGGGTATACCGTTTGCCCGAATTTTGGAGAACAGCGCCCAACACAGTGATGAACTACGCGAGCGCTGGGAACAGGAACGCGAGCAATTACTACGTGATCAGCAAGAGTTCGCCCGCCGTCGCCCGCAAGACCCGGCAACGCCTGCGGAACTAGCGATTGAACGGCAATTGCAGCGTTTGCGCGGAGAATATTTGCTGCGCGAATTGGCCGCCAAAGGTTTCCTGCCCGGTTACGGTTTCCCCAACGATGTGGTGCCGTTCATCACCAGCACACTCGAAGAACTGCGGGAAAAACAACTCAGACGGGAACAAAGTCAAACCAAAAGCCGCGAAGATAACACGCAAACCTATCGCGACTATCCTTCGCGGGAATTGATGTTGGCGTTGCGCGAATACGCGCCTGGTGCGGAAATCGTCGTGGATGGCAAAGTTTATAAATCCGAAGGCGTAACCCTGAATTGGCATGTTCCCGCGTCTGAACAGCAGGTCAATGAAACTCAAGCCTTGCGTTGGGCGTGGCGTTGTAAAAGCTGTGGCGCAACCGGCGACTCCGCACGCATGGTAGGCGAGTGTCAGGCGTGCCAATCGAGCAATATTCAGCGCCATGATTATCTGCAACCCGCTGGTTTTGCGGTGAGTATTGGCTACAAACCGGACAACGACCTCAGCAAAAACACCTATGTGCCGGTACAAACGCCGTGGCTGACCGTTGCCACTGAATGGCTGAGTTTTCCCGTCCCTTCTGTCGGGCGCTATCGTTATAGCGCGGAAGGGCATATTTTTCACTGGAACGCGGGCTTACACAATCATGGTTTTGCGGTGTGTCTGCGCTGCGGCAAGGCAGCTTCCGAGACGGAAGAACGTCTAACTTCAGAAGGTGCGCCACTACCGGCTTTGCCCGCCAGCCTGCATGAACACTTCCGCCTGCGTGGCGGACGCGAAGCAGACGGGGCAAGCCGCTGTTCTGGCAATGACGATACTTGGGCTATCAAGCGTCATCTGTGGCTCGGCACGGCGGCGCATACCGATGTGTTTGAACTACAAATTCTCGATAGCGGCGACAATCAGCAGCCTTTGAACGACAGGACCGCGGCTTATTCGCTGGCGGTGGCTTTGCGTCAGGCATTGGCGGAAAAATTGGGCGTGAATGAACGTGAAATCGGCTGTGATGCGGTACATACGACCACTGACAATGACAGCCCGGTATGGTCTATCGTGCTGTACGATACCGCCAGCGGCGGCGCGGGTTATGTGGCTTCCGCCGCCGGTGAGTTGGAAACCGCCGGTGAGTTGGAAAAGCTGTTTGTAAGCGCCAAGGAAATTCTTACTTGTAGCTGTGACAAGTCTTGTCATCAGTGTTTGCTCGGTTTTGACACTCAGCACCAGATTGATTATTTGGATCGCCGAGAAGCATTAAATCTGCTTACCCCGCGTTTTTTCAGCGGCTTGCAACTGCCGGATGAGAAATGCATATTCGGCGACACCACCCGCGCCGAATTGGAGGCAATACGCACCGCTATCAGCCGAGAATTGCAGCGTGGCAATATTCAGGAAATCCGTTTGTACTTCGGCGGTGCGGAAGCAGAATGGGCTTTGTCCGACCCCGAATTGCCGTTACACAAGGATATTTTGCGCTGGTTGAGCGAAAACTACATGGTCACATTGGTTGTGGAGGATGCGCCGCAAGACGTGGATTTGAGTAATACTCTTGCTTCGTTCGCTGAATTCGGTTGCCAGGTTGTCCAAGAGCAAGGTGTCGTCGGCACAGGCCGCTTACTCGCCGCCACTGGCGGCACGCATGGTTATACCCAATGGGCAGTATTCGACGGCGCATCCCGTATTCCTGGCACGCTGTGGGGACGCAGCGCGGAAGGTCAGCACTGCGTTAGGCATACTGACAACACCCACCCACTACCAAAACTATCCGGCAAAGCCATCGCCGCAAATAATTTGCGTTGCAGTTACGGCGGCAACGTCCACGAGTTGAAAATCACCCACGAGTTAGATGGGGCGATTACTGATTTTGGTACCCGCTTCTGGCAAGCGGTTTTGGATGTCCGCCCGGATATGAAAACGAAGCTGTCTACCCAAAGCGCACTTAAGGAAATTCAGTACACGGATCGTTACCTCAAATCACCGTTGGTGATTAAGCTGTTAGGCCAAATTGTCTTGGCTTTGGCTACGGTCGATCAAATCGTTGCGTCAGATACGCGCTTGATCATCCGCACGGCGGAAATCGAGCCGAAAAGGATGACACCAGAAAAAATCGAACACGATTGGCAGCAAGACAATCAGCGCAATAAAGTTGCTGAAGCATATCTCCAGCAAGGTTTTCCCGGTCAAGTAGACGTAGACAGTCGCCATGTTCGTCAATTACCCCATGCGCGGGAATTACGCTTGCTTTGGCAAAGCGGTGACGAGTGGATACTGCGCTTCGATCAAGGCATGGGGTATTGGGTACCGGCGCGAACGGTAGATTTCGACTTTTCTAAACCTGTAAGTTCGCAAGCAAAACAATTGACCGCAGCAGTCTTTGAGGTGCGGGCTAGGGATAAGCAGCATCCAGGGATTGTGTATTTAATGCGGGGGTAGTCCTACGTGGCTTGTTGCACGGCATGGCCTTATAAAATAAGGCATTAAATTATTTGGCTATTTTTAATGCGTTTTCCCCGGAAACGCTGCGAACGAATCCCTTAAAGCCGTCGTTTTGCGCTACAATAGCGAGTTTGCAACGACTGCTGTTAGAGACGCCTGCGTGCGCTTGTCGCAAGCGCCCCCGTTTAGTGCCTTGCCTGTCCCCGTGCGCTTGCCGTACACAGTGCGCTACTGTCAACCAGGCGCTTACTCCAGGAAATTCAGAAACACCATGACCGATCACACTGATAAAGTTGTTCCTCATTACGATTCCACGAATATCAAAGTCTTAAAAGGTCTGGATGCGGTACGCAAGCGTCCTGGCATGTACATCGGCGACACCGACGATGGCAGCGGCTTACACCACATGGTCTTTGAAGTCGTCGATAACGCGATAGACGAAACCCTGGCCGGTTACTGCACCGAAATCAACGTCATCATTCACCCCGATCAATCAGTCAGCGTCAGCGACAACGGGCGCGGCATTCCAGTGGACATCCACCAAGAAGAAGGCCGTTCTGCCGCCGAAGTGATCATGACCGTCCTCCATGCGGGCGGTAAATTTGATGACAATTCGTACAAAGTGTCTGGCGGTTTACACGGGGTCGGCGTGTCGGTGGTGAATGCGCTATCGGCTTGGTTACATCTCACCGTGTGTCGTGACGGCAAACGACATTATCAAGAATATGCCGAAGGTGAACCGCAGTTCCCGCTCAAAGTCATCGGCGACACCGATGAAACCGGCACTTTGATTCGCTTTTGTCCCAGTCCCCATACTTTTACCCACATTGAATTTCATTACGACATTCTAGCCAAACGCTTACGCGAATTGTCTTTCCTCAATTCTGGGGTGCGGATTTGTTTAAGCGAAGAAGGCGGAGAACGGCGGGATGTGTTTGAATATAAAGGCGGGATTCGTGCCTTTGTCGAACACCTCAATAAAAAGAAAACCCCGCTGCATGAGACGGTTTTTCACTGCAACACCGAAAAAGACCGGATTTCTGTCGAAGTCTCGATGCAATGGAATGATTCTTATCAGGAAAACGTTTTTTGTTTTACCAATAATATCCCGCAGCGCGACGGCGGCACCCACTTAGCCGGGCTGAAATCCGCATTGACCCGCACCCTGAATAACTACCTAGAAGCCGGTGGTTATCTCAAGAAAAACAAAGTGTCACCGGTGGGTGACGACATTCGCGAAGGCTTGACCGCCGTGCTGTCGGTGAAAGTGCCAGACCCCAAATTCTCCTCGCAAACCAAAGATAAATTGGTTTCCAGCGAAGTGAAAAGCGTGGTGGAAGCGGTGCTGAACGAGCGCTTGAATGAGTTTTTGCTGGAAAAACCCAGCGAAGCACGCATCATCGCCGAAAAGATTCTTGATGCCACCCGCGCCCGCGAAGCAGCGCGTAAAGCCCGCGAAATGACACGGCGCAAAACTGCGCTGGATATTGCCGATTTACCCGGTAAGTTGGCGGATTGTCAGGAAAAAGACCCGGCCAAATGCGAGTTATTCATCGTCGAAGGCGACTCCGCAGGCGGTTCTGCCAAACAAGGCCGGGACCGCAAATATCAGGCAATTCTGCCGCTCAAAGGCAAGATTCTCAACGTCGAAAAAGCCCGCTTTGACAAGATGTTATCTTCGGTCGAAGTCGGCACGCTGATCACCGCCTTGGGTTGCGGCATCGGCAAAGACGAATACGATCTCACCAAGTTGCGTTATCACCGCATCATCTTAATGACCGATGCCGACGTGGACGGCAGCCATATTCGCACCTTGTTGCTGACGTTTTTCTACCGCCATCTGCCGGAATTGATTGAAAAAGGCCACCTTTACATCGCCCAGCCGCCGTTGTACAAACTCAAAAAAGGCAAACAGGAGCGCTACATCAAAGACGAAAGCGAACTGAGTGCTTATTTATTGGAATTGGCCCTGGACGGCACGCAGTTACATGTCAACGCCGAGGCCCCGGCATTGTCGGGCACTGCGCTCGAACAGCTCAGCCGCGATTATTTACAAATCACCGTGTTGATGCAGCGCCACAGCCGGATTATCCCTGAACCGATTTTGCTGGCGCTGATGGATTTACCGGTATTCAGCACCGAACAACTCTTAGACGCCAGCGCCACCCACGCCTTCGCCGAACGCCTGCGCGGCTTGCTCGAAAACGGGATTTTACAAGGGGATCGCCAGATTGCGATCCACATCGCGCCAGTGGACGCCGGTCACTCCCACAGCCTCGAACTGACCCTCGTCACCCACAGCATCAGCCACAGTTGCACCCTGGGACGCGGCTTTTTTGCCAGCAGCGAATACCGTCGTCTGGTGGAAATGGGCGATAAAATCCGCGATCTGCTGGAACCCGGTGCCTATGTCCAGCGCGGCGATAAAAAACACAGCGTGCGCCATTTTCGCGAGGCGATGGACTGGCTATTCGGCGAAGCGCGCAGTGGTCTCAACGTACAGCGCTATAAAGGCTTAGGGGAAATGAACCCCGCCCAGCTTTGGGACACCACCATGAACGCGGAAACCCGCCGCATGTTGCAAGTCCGTGTCGAAGATGCGATAGCCGCCGATGAAATCTTCACCACCTTGATGGGCGATCAAGTCGAACCGCGCCGCGAGTTTATTGAAAGCAACGCCTTGTCGGTGTTGAATTTGGATACTTAAAGGCGAGATTCTCAACCCGCCGAGGCGACCGGTCACATGCACCTCTACACCAGTAATCGTCTTGACGTGTTGCTTGATCGCTTGGCCGAGCGCATTGCCAGCGATCCGCTGCCGCCGTTTACCCAAGAACTGATCGTGGTACAAAGCCAGGGCATGGAGCGCTGGCTGGCGATGGGTTTGGCGGTGCGTTTAGGCATTTGGGCGCACGCGGCCTATCCTTTCCCCCGCGAGATCGTGTGGCGCTTGTACCGCGCTTGTTTGCCGTATTTGCCGGACACTTCTGCGTTTGATCCGGCGGTGTTGCGCTGGCGGTTAATGCGTTTATTGCCGCAGCATTGCGCAGAACCGGCTTTTCAACCTCTCGCTCATTATTTGCACCAAGACCACGACGCGGCTCGCTTGTTTCAGCTCAGCCAACAAATTGCCGATACTTTTGATCAATATCTGGTGTACCGCCCGGATTTAATCGCCGCCTGGGATGCGGGCGAAGGCGAGGACTGGCAAGCGCTGCTGTGGCGCAGTCTGCGCCAAGATCGGGCACTGGCCCCGAATCAACAACACCCAGCGGCGCTGCATCAGGCTTTTTTGGCGGCGGTGCGCGATCCGCAACGGGCTTGCCCTACTCTGCCGACACGCCTGCATATTTTCGGCATTTCTGCCTTACCGCCTTTTTACATTGATATTTTTTCAGCCTTGTCAGCGCGTTGCGAAGTCAATTTATTGGTGATGAATCCGTGTCAGGTGTATTGGGGCGATATTTTGTCGGATACTGAAATTGCCCGCCGCACCTTCTTGGCGCAGGCCGCTCCCTTCGACTCCGCTCAGGGAACGGAAGGGAAGGAAGCGGCAGACGATCAGTATTACACCCGAGGCAATCCCCTGCTGGCGTCGATGGGTAAACTGGGCCGCGATTTTCTGGACTTGCTCAACGAATGCGGTGCAGACGACCATGAGCATTTTGTGCCGCCGCACGAAGGCCAGTTACTCGGTTGTCTGCAAAGCGATATTTTCTATTTGCAAGATCGGGGACGCGATGGCACGCCGCTATTTACTCTGGCAGCCGACGATGATTCTTTGCAAATTCACAATTGTCACAGTCCGTTACGTGAAGTCGAAGTGCTGTACGACCGCTTGCTGGCCCTGTTAGAACGTCATGCTGACTTGTGTCCCGGCGACATCTTGGTGATGACGCCGAATATTGAGACTTACGCGCCGCTGATTCAGGCGGTGTTCGACACCACGCCCGATCCGGCGCGGCGGATTCCGTTCAGCATCGCCGACCGCACGCTGCGTAGTGGCAGCCGCATCAACGAAACCTTTTTGGCTTTATTGGATTTGCCGCGCAGCCGTCTGACCTTGGCTGAAGTGCTGGATTTACTGGAAACCGACGCGCTGCGCCAACAATTTGCCCTAGACAGCGGCGACATTGAGCGGCTACGCCATTGGCTGACCCAAGCCGGGGTGCGCTGGGGTTATGATGCGGCGGATCGCAGCGCGCTGGATTTACCCGCTTTTGCCGATCATAGCTGGAGTTTTGGACTGGAACGCCTGCTGTTGGGTTATGCGTTGCCTGGTGCCGGTCATCGCTTGTTTGCGGGCATCTTGCCGATAGATGACATCGAAGGCGGTCAGAGTCTGCTGCTGGGGGCTTTGCTGCGTTTTCTGGAACAAGTGTTCGCGTTGCGCCTGCGCTTGCAATCCGCTCACACGCCAGACGCTTGGGCGTTGTTATTGGATGAATTGCTGCACACTTTTTTTCTGGCGGATTTGCACAGCCAGCCGGATTTGCGGCATTTGCGCAAAAATCTGGCGGATTTTGTCCAGCACACCCAGTTGGCGGCTTACACCGAGCCGCTTAGCGTCGTCTTGGTGCATCGCTGGTTTGCGCGGCAGTTGGAGACGCAAACCCAGCCCACTGGTTTTATCACCGGCAAAGTGACTTTCTGCGCCCTGTTGCCGATGCGCAGCATTCCCTTTCCGGTGGTGTGCTTATTGGGCATGAATGATCGGGTGTATCCACGCGCTCACAAAGCGCCGGGCTTCGATTACATCAGCGCGCAACCGAGACGTGGAGACCGTTCGCGCCGCCACGATGATCGCTATTTATTTCTGGAAGCCTTGTTGTCGGCACGGCATTATTTTTATGTGAGTTATGTCGGTCAAAGCATCCGGGATAACAGCCCGATACCGCCTTCAGTGCTGGTCAGCGAACTGCTGGCTTATCTCGATCAAGGTTTCGTGTGGGAAGACACCGCCAAACCCGCCGGGCAAGCGCTGGTGTTGCAGCATCCGCTACACGCTTTCAGCCCGGTTTATTTCAATGGCGAAGTCGCACGACTGTACAGCTACGCCGAGGAATATTGCGCGTCCAGCCAAGCTTTGTTGGGAACACGTCAAGCACGCCCGTCTTTTTTGCCCGCACCCTTGCCGCCCGCCGAGAACGAATGGCGACAGATTGCCTTGCCGCAATTCATACGGTTTTTTCTCAATCCTTGTGCTTTCTTGCTCCAGCAGCGTTTAGGCGTGTCGCTGGACTCCAGCAGCGTGCTGGCCGACGCACACGAGCCGCTGACTTTGGCCGGATTAGAACGCTACCAATTGGATCAACAAGGCGTGGCCGCTAGGCTCGACGGTCAAGACAGCGACGCCTATTATCCACTGGCGCGTGCCGCTGGCTGGTTGCCGCCGGGCCAAGTCGGTGCCTGCTTATATCAACAACGCAGTTTGGTGATTGAAGACTTTGCCGCGCTGATCACCAGCTATCAGCAGGGCAAGCCCTTGCCCGCGCTACAAGCTCAAATAAAACTCGACAGATGTTCCCGCTCCCTTCGACTCCGCTCAGGGAGCAAAGTCAAAAGCCGTTCCCTGAGCGGAGCCGAAGGGAGCGAAGCCGAAGGGCCGGACAATGGCTGGACATTACAAGGACGTTTAGACGGACTTTATAGCAACGGACTGCTGCAATACCGCGCCGCCCAGTTAAAAACCAAAGATTTGCTGCGTGCTTGGCTGTCGCATTTGTTTCTCAACGCGCTGGCTACCCCTGGCTATCCACGCGACACCTGGCTGCTTGGGTTGAAATCGGCTTATCACTTCGATCCGGTGCCCCATGCCGAACTGCTGCTACAACAGTACGCCGAATTGTACTGGCTTGGTTTGCACCAACCACTACGCTTTTTTCCAGACACCGCCCGCGCCTATGCTGAAAGCCTCCAAAGCGGCGAAGACGCCCACGAAGCGCTGCGCAATGCCCAAAAAACCTGGGCCAGCGAGTGGTCAAGCTGCGAAGCAGACGACCCCTATTTTGCACAATGCTTCGGCACCGCAGGCACGGAAGTACTCAATGCGGAATTTGAACACCTAGCGCTGACTGTGTTTGAGCCTTTGCTTCAGGCGATGCAGACGATTAAAACCTAAAGGCCAAGCGCGGAGATTCAGGCAGCCTGAAAAAACGCCGATTTAATCGGCGTTCGCCACGTCAGCGCCTTACCTACTGACCCGGCTCAAATCCAAGCGCGCACACGGTGTATTCCTACAGCCAAGCCTACTGCGCCGAGCAATAAGCCCAGCGCCGTCCACAGGTTATTTAGCCACTCGGGCGCAATCACCAACAAAATCCCCAAACCCAGCATCATCAGGCCGGAAACCAGTTTCAGTAAGCGTCCCTCGCTTTCTGAGAGTTTGCGCGAACCCAGCGTCAGAGTGAACACCAGGGTAATCACCAGCAGCGGGATCACATAGATCAGGTTGTACAGCAGCAAATAGGCGTAATACTCGCCAGCACTGAGTTTAGCCAGGGTCAGGACGCGGGTGTAGACCATCGGAAAGCCTGCGGTACAAAGCAACTCGTAGCTGTTGACCGCAACCGCCAGCACGATGGTGCCGAGGGTCAGCGCGGGCAGACTGTCGGCCCGTAGCAGGCCACGGATACGCTGATACAGGCCGGGTTTGGCGGCTTCGGGAATGGACAGCGAGACGCCCACTTTGAACCAGAAATAATCTTTGATATTGATCAGCGCAAACACTATCGCCAATCCCCCGGCCAGCCAGGTGAGCCAAGTGATTTCGCCAAACCAGCGAAATAAATTGAACCAAGCCGCCATCAACAAAAAGTAAATCGCACCAGAAAAGAATAGAAACACGCCGCCGATGAATAACATCCGGCCTCGACTGCCCGCGTGTGCCAGCAGCGACAGTAAAAATAACAACACAAAAAAGGCGCAGGGGTTGAAGGCGTCAAAACCCGCAATCACCAGGGTAAACACCGGCAACGAGAGTTGCTCTGTGTTCAGTGTGCCGAAAAAGGGTAAGTGGATTTCGGGTGCCGCCGCAGCGACTGGCGGCGCAGTGGGTGACTGGGACTGCTGGGTATAACAGGTGTTTAATGCTTGTTCTAACAAGCGCCCGCTGTGTTCTGGGGTGTCGAAACCCACTTCCATCTGTTGGCAAAACAAAAATGCTGGCACGCTGTTGGCAGCTTGACCCAATTGCTGGGCCATCGCCACATATAACCGGGCGGCTTCGGGATCGCGGCCCATTTCGTGAGCATGTAGCACTAACCAAGGGTAACGCCCCGGCAGTGCTTCAATAAAGGGACGCGCAGCCCGGCAATGCGGACAGCCGGGACTCCAGAAAAAATACAGATGTACGCGACCGTGACCAGCGGCGTCGTGATCCGTCAACACTGTTTCGGCGGCGCTTCCACCACACCACAGCAATAATAAGGGCACGAGCAGCCACCAATGTGGCCGAAACGGTGTTTTAAGGGGAACCATGCGCTATCCTGTGTCAGTGAGTGATGTGACGAAAAAAACCGATAAATAGAGATTTTCAGTGCCATTTACATCTTTACTGTGAAATCTTAGCTTAAAACAGAAGAAGATATGACGAAACTATGAAACTGATTGGCTTTTTTTCCGGTAAAACCGATAAGTTTGACATTTCCTCATCAAATTCATTGCTACGAAGTTTTGGGAAGTTGAACCAGATGTGTGGGAGCGCCTTGCAGGCGCGATCATCGCGCCTGCAAGGCGCTCCCACATTAGCCCACGACCACTCCTCCTTAAGCAAACAACTGCCAAATCGCTTTGCAACCCTTGGGCAGTGGTGGAATTGCGCCCAGATGTAGCCAATATTGCTTAGGGCCGTGGTAATCAGAACCGGCAGAACTGTACAGCCCGAAGGAGTGAGCGAGTTCGGCCATTTGCACCGTGTCATTGCGGCTGTGGGTACCCGAGACCACTTCCAGGCCACAGCCGCCGCCGTTTTTGAATTCCGTCAATAAGACTTTCAATTTGCTGCGCGTCATTTTGTAACGCGCCGGGTGGGCCACCACCGCCTGCCCGCCTGCCTCGTGTATCCAGCTCAGCGCTTCAGGTAGCGTGGCCCATTGTCCGGCCACATAACCCGGTTTACCCCGCACCAGATAGTGTTTGAACACCGTTTGCAAATTATTGGCAAGCCCAAGTTGTACCAAATAGTGGGCAAAATGGGTGCGGGTGAGCGGCCCGGCGGCGAAGGCTTTGGCTCCGGCGTAGGCATGGTTAACGCCTTTTTGTGCCAATTGTTTGGCGATTTGCTGGGCGCGTAAGTCGCGCTGGGCGCTTAAGCCTTGTAAACCGGCTTGTAAACTGGGGCTGTCGGGATTGATGTTCAGTCCCAGCACATGGATAACGTGGCTGTGCCAGGTCACGGAAATTTCTACGCCAGGAATCAAGCGCAGGTGGCTGGCGAGGTTATGGCCGGGCAGCGGCTCTAAACCCGGCGCGGGGCCAGCTTGGGCGGCTTGTTGGGCGGCGGCGATTCCAGCGGTGGTGTCGTGATCGGTGAGCGCCAACAGCTCCACCCCGCGCTGTCTGGCGCGTTGCACCAGTTCTGCGGGGCTGAGTTCGCCGTCGGAGGCGTTGGAATGGCTGTGTAAATCGACAGGGCTGGGCATGGAGTCCGCCAAAGTTGAGGAAAAAGCACCGGCGGTGTGCGGTGGCAGCGGCTGGCAAGCGCGACACGGGGATCGCGCTTGCCTCTAATCACCCGCGTCTTTATTTGTCGCGTTCTGCCCACACCAGACTGCGCGGGAAAAACACCCGTTTGCCCTCGGCGGCGACAAAGCGATACAACTGGGCTGGGCGATTAGAGCCGGTGCGCATTTCACCGGGGATGGGTTCGACTAAGCCAGCCCGTTCTACGCGCTGGCGAAACGAACTTTTGTTGAGCTTTTCTTGCATGATCACTTCATAAACGCGCTGTAACTCGCTGAGCGTGAACACTTGTGGCAATAAATGCACGGCGATGTCGCTGTAATCCAGTTTATCGCGCAGCCGTGCCAGCGCATCTTGCAGAATCTGCGCATGGTCAAAGGCCAGCGCAAAATCCACTTGGCTGCCGTGGATACTTTGCCAGTGTGCGGCGGCGGCATCGCTGCCAGCACGGAGTCGCACTTCATTGGCTGCCACCAAGGCAAAATACACCACGCTCACCGTCCAGCCGCGTGGATCGCGCTGGGCGCTGCCGTAGGTGTACAGTTGTTCCAGATAGCGGTTTTCCACCCCGGTTTCTTCGATTAACTCGCGCATCGCGGCGTCTTCCAGGGTGTGATCGGTGTCGCTTTGCACCGCGCCGCCAGGCAGGGCGGACACGCCTTGAAACGGGGGAATACCTCGGGTCACTAGCAACACTTTCAGGGTGTCGTCTTCAACCGTGAAAATCACGATGTCCACCATCACGGTGGGCGCACGGTACGAACGAGAAGTCGAATTGCTCATGGGGTGGTCTTAATGCTCATCCGGTACAGTCGGTCATGGAGGTAAAACAAGCCGGTATTGCCCTGTTTGGCAAGCTGGCTGTCGCTGCGAATCTGGGCGTCTTGAATCTGTTTGCGGGCCGGGCCGTGGCGCTGAAAAATCAGCAATTCGCCATCGCCGAGAATCTGGATCACCAGGCCATTGTCCAGCACCACGAAGTTCAGCGCACCCAGTTCCACGTCTGCGCCACAGTCAAATTGATACTGGCGATAGTCGGCAGACAAACGTAGGCACAGCCGATCATAACGCCCCTGTTTGTAAGCAAGCAACATCACCACGCCGCCTTGGTGTTTACCGGAAATAATGCGGTAATCACGCAATTCAGGCACTGGCAGCATCGCGCAGGCCAGCGGTGGTTGTGGCAACACCAAATAGGGCATTCCCAGCACGTTTTGATATAGCAAGCCTTCCAGCAACACCGTGGCGTGCGGCATCACTTGCCAACTGGTGCCGGGCGTCGCGAACAGTTTCGTGCCCAATTCGGTCAATTTGAGTTGGGTAAATTGGCCGCCTGCCAACACGTAAAGCTGATTCTGGCTGGACACCAAACCGCTCGCCTGCATCGACACCGGCACCGTTTGGCCGTTGTGCAAATCACGAATTTGTAACTGGCCATCGACTATCCGGCAAGCCAGCGGCAAACCCCGTTGCGGCGAGAAAATCAGCCGAGTTTGCGCATCGTCCAGGGCAAACTGGGTCTGTTCTAAATACAAGTGCTGGCCTGCGACAATGCCAAAGCCCGCCGCTTCATCCAGCCACGCGGTGATTGCGGCGGGATATTGCCGCAATAACTGGATGTCTAGCTGAGCGCTGGCTTGCGGCAACAGGTTAAGGGGCGGGGTGTACAGCGCTGCGGGCGCGCTCACCAGCGGCGGCGGTACACGCAGTCCGTGTTCCAATAAGCCCAGCAGCCAATCACGCCACGTCGCCGGGATTTGGCTCAGCGCACGAGCGGCAGTCGGCAAACGCACGGCGGGGTTAAAAATCGACACCTGTGCCTGCATCCGGGCGGCTAAGTCGTGCTTTTTGAAATCGGGATGCGTGCCTTTGTAGGGATGAATGCCGACCCACAATTGACAAATCACCACGCCAAACGCGAACCAATCGCTGCCCGTGGAAAAGCCGGGGCTGTGATAATCGCGAATGGTTTGCATCAAGGCCGTGGCTGGAAAACTGGGGGTTTGGTAAGAATCCACATCAATGAAATAAGGCTGGCGGTGATCACGGGCGTCCACCAGATAATTCATTTCGTTACCATCCACTAACAAACAGCCTTGGCTGTGAATAAAGCGGATGGTGTCGCGCAAGGCTTCGATCAAAGCCAAGATGTCGGCGTTGTTGAGGTGCTGAGCGCGGCGATAATCGTTGGTAAATAAACGCGGCAAAGCCACGCTGTCCTTCACGCGCACCATGCTAAAGCCCACGGGTTGCTGTTGCGCATCGAACAGCAACTGCTGAGGGCGGATGATCTGCGGGTGATCCAACACCGCCAGTTCTTGAATCTTGGCCGGAGCAATCACTTTGCTCGAATCGTGATAAATCTTATACAGCCAATCGCCTTGGGCGTAAAGCTTGGCTTCGCCCCCTTGGGCGACAAAATCCTGATCGCTTAAATTCACCCGGCGGGTGCCTGAGAGCCAGTATTTCATCGGATTAATCCGTGCGGTAAAACACACCTAACGACACATCGTCCATCGGCAAACAGTCTGCTTGCAACAAACGCTGGAGTTCTTTGGGCACGCGGCGGCGCACAAAATTGTCGCCCGCTTGGCGAAAATCCAGCAAACGGCTGGCGATTTCGACGGCGGGCACGCGCTGCTGGCGATTGCGCGTCATAAAAGCGCCCAAGCCATCGCTGGCGATGCCAATCACCGGATACGCCGCCAGCGCAAAGCGATACAGCAGCGGCGTGTCAAAAGCCAAATAACCCTGTTCGCCGCTGCGTCCGTCGTGATAGCCCAAGGTTTCCAGGTTCGCGTCCAGCGCGGCATAACGCGCCCGCCGTTGCGCATCCGGCCAGTAACTGAGATAAAAAGGTGCATGATGAGTGAAGCTGAACTCGATCACCTGCACCTGGCCTTGCTGGTCTTTTAACAGCACATAGCCATCGCCGTACACGTAGACCCACACCTCATCGCCCACCACACCGGCCAGCAACAAGGTCGCATCCAGCGTTCCTGGCGTTAACGAAAGTTGCTGCGCCAGTTGCGCCGCTTCCGCGCTAATCGCCTGCCCCAACTCGGTATAACCCGGCCAAGCGCTCAGCGCGGGATGTTCCAAATATTTTTGGGTCAACCGCGCCAGCAAACGTGCGCCAATATCCGTGTCGGGGGAACCGGAACAGCCATCGCTGACCAGCACCCAAGGTGTCGGTACTGTGCCCCGACAGGCGTAGTCCTCGCAGTACAAATGGCTTTTGCCGATGAGATAGTGACAGCCGTGGTAGAGCATGGGGTTTCTCTGACTTGGTAGGAGCGCCTTGCAGGCGCGAGTTTATCCATCGCGGTTGCAAACCGCTCCTACTGGGTTAAAAACTCAAACTCGGTACGCCCGCGCCCGTATTCAGCGCTTGGCTTTGCAAACTGATACTGTGGCTGACAAATTGCCCGAGTTTTGCCAAATTGGCGGCGCTGGCGTCTGCCACATCCACAAACTGGCTGAGTTGCGCTTCATCCTTAAACAATTGCAAATGCGCACTTACCCCAGCATCCCGAGTGTCCACCCCCACCAACACCGTAATCAGGGTTTCTAAACATTCCTGCTTAATCGCCCGTTTGACTTGGGCAGCGATGTCGGCGGGTTTAGTGGTCGAACAGTTATCCATGCCATCGGTAATGATATAAATCGCCGCGTTTACCTCAAAATCCTGCGCAAACAAGGTTTGTGCATAGGTATTGGTCGCCGCCACCGCATCGTACACCGCATCATACAGTGCGGTCATACCGCTGCACTGTAACGGTTTATAGCCATCCGCATCGATTTGTGCCAAGGGCACAAAACCATGCAACTCCTGACGCTTGCTGTTAAACAACAACAGCCGCACCAGCAAATTATCCACCCGAGGACTGCGCTGACAGGCTTTAATCACCGACTTCACGCTATCCAACAATGCGCCACTGAAGCTGGCCACGCTGGCAGTGATGTCCACCACGATAGTTACCAAGGTGTATTCCGTGGCTCCTAAAGCATCCGGGCGAATCGCCGAAAACTGAAAGTGACCGTTGCCAGGCACTGGTATCGTTTGCAAATTATTGAACTTAGGCATGACTGTTCTCCTAAAAGGCTTACACCAAATCATCTGTAGACAGCGCGGTGCGCATCCCGCGTGCTTGCATATCCACTAAAAACTGTTCTCCCAACGCCTCAAAACCCGGCACAGCAGAACAGGTATCGCGAATCAGCACCATTTTGCGAATGCTGTCTGGGCCAAAATTATCGGCAATATCGCGCACCGTGTTGGCCACACAATGCGACAAAGCCTGCCCGGATAACACGATCAAATCCGCTTCTTCCAACACCGTGATTAAGCCGATATTCAACTGGGTGCCGGGGTCTTGCGGATCGGGCACATCGGCCTGCACCGCGCTGTAATGCTCCGTCCACAGATTAGAACCCTTGGTCACATAATCCACCATCGCAAAGCCTTGTTCCCAAGCCAACACCGCGTCCGCCACTGGGGCCACCACGTTATTGCCCGCCGTGCCAATCAAACAATGCGGCGGCCAAATCACCAGCTCATAACGGCCATTCGCCCGCAAAGTCTGCACATAAGCCAACGCCCGCTGCTGACAACCCGGATGCGTGGTGTGCCAGCGCCCATTTAAAACCGCATCGACGCTGATCACCGTAAACGGCGCGGGGTGTTTTCCCTGCGCATCGCGCCAGAAAATCGGGTGCGCGATGTCTACCCAATGATGCGAATCCAAAGTGAGATGTATATCGGTGATCTTGTCCTGATACTGCCGCAGCATCGCCGCTAAACGCACGGCATCCTGATCAGCGCCCGGCACAAACAGACTCCCGCTGGGCGAACAAAAATCGTTCTGGGTGTCGATAATCAAAAATTGCAGATTCATAGCGAACTCCTTGACAGGGTGAGAGACCAGTCGGCCACACCGACTTAGTTTTATTTAAGAACTAAGTTAGTACAAAAATAAAACTATGTCAAGGCAGTTGAGCAAATAAGGCGTGACATCGCACACCGCCGGGGGCGATGTCACGAGACACGAGAGGAGAAAAGGGTAGGAGCGGTTTGCAACCGCGATTTTTCTCGTTCCCAAGTGTCACTAGATTCATAAGGGAAGGAGTATGCCGCAACCACAGCGTGGCGAAGGCGGACAGGAGACACCGGTCGAATCGGGGAGAAAAGGAAGAGTTGCCGTGTGAGCGAGTGATTTTTTAGCAGGGAAGCTAAAAAAGCGCCAGGGCTGACAGACCCGTTTTGCTCTCGCTCAGCAATAAATAAGCGACACCCACTGTTTTAACAGGAATTCCTGTTAAAACAGTGGGTGTCGCTTATTTAGAATACCCGCAATCAACGAAGTCTGCCGACGGCAAACCGCACATTGGAACATTTTACGTGTGCGACCACGGATGAGCCACTGTGCGGTAGTTTAGCAGTGTGGGCAGTGAAACTCGTCAGGCCAACGCGCTAAGGGGGTTAGTGGCTGCGCAAAGGGCCTAGGAAGCGGGTTTTGCGCTCAACCCTGATTGCGGGCGCATCAGTGGCCTCAATGACGAAATGAACTTCCGTGCTACGCTCTTTGAGCTTGGCGGGATCGGCTTTCAGCGTCACCGGCACATCCAAAATTGCCCCGGAACCGGCCTGGATCGGGGTGTTTTCAATGCGTAGTTCCAAACCTTCAATGCCTGTGGCCGTGACGGTGTAGTCATGGGTCTGGGTGTCCATATTCATGACTTTGAGTACATACACATTTTCGATCATGCCCTCACGATCTTCGCGAAACAGGCTGCTGCTGCGATCACGAATCACATCCATGCCCAGCGGCACACGTTGACTGATGGAGTAGGCAATAGTGAGGATGAAAACAACCAACAGGGCACCATAAATCCAGATGCGCGGTCTCAAAATATGGGTGGGGATATGGCGCAGGGTATTTTCGGTGGTATAGCTGATCAAGCCCTTGGGATAATTCATTTTATCCATCACATCGTTACACACATCGATACAGGCTGAACAGCTAATGCATTGATATTGCAAGCCATTACGAATATCAATGCCAGTCGGACAAACCTGTACACACAGGGTGCAATCGATACAATCCCCTAAGCCTTTTTCTTTGGCATCTGCGCCCCGTTTGCGCGAACCGCGTGGTTCACCACGCGCCTCGTTGTAGGCCACAATCAAGGTGTCTGCATCAAACATCGCACTTTGAAAACGGGCATAAGGGCACATGTAAATACACACTTGTTCGCGTAACCAACCCGCATTGCCATAGGTGGCGAAACTATAGAAAAACAACCAGAAAGCTTCCCAAGGGCCGAGTGAAAAGCTCAAAATTTCAGCACTTAACACCTGAATCGGGGTGAAATATCCGACAAATGTAAAGCCGGTTAGCAAGGAAAACAGAATCCACAAGCTGTGTTTGGTGGCTTTGAGGCGAAGCTTGCGCGCCGACATCGGCGCTTTGTCCAGTTTCATCTGTTGTGGACGATCTCCCTCCACCAAACGTTCGATCCAGAGGAAGGTTTCAGTCCAAACGGTTTGCGGACAAGCGAAACCGCACCAGAGACGGCCTGCTAAGGTGGTAAAGAAAAACAGGGCATAGGCCGCAATAATTAACAGAAAGGCCAGATAGATGGCATCTTGCGGCCAAAACGTCAGGCCAAAAATATGAAACTGCCGGGCGGGTAAATCAAACAAGACCATTTGTTGCCCGTTCCATTGTAGCCAAGGAAAAATATAGTACATGCCCAGCAAGATCAGTACGCTGGTGATTTTTAGTTTGGCAAACAGACCGTGAACTTGGCGCGGATAAATTTTCTGGCGTTTTGCATATAAGGTTTGCTGCACCTCATCTAAAGGCACAGTCGTGGTCTTGGTCTTCGGCGGCAATGGCTGGTTCATAAATGCTCGCAGTCGGTGATCACGCGCAAAATTGGCACGTAATAATGGGTGATAACAGAACTTAGAAAGAGAAAAGCGTAGGAAAGGTTTATAACCAAATCTGGCCTGGCTACTGATTGTTGTAGGCCTCACTTCGATTCAAGGCTGCCTGTGTGCCCCTAGCCTATCACCAACTAGGGCTTGCTTGCAGGATAAATTTATCATGCTGGCCTATAACAAGCGTCTATTTTAGCAAACTATTATATTCAAAATAATAGGTATTTTGTGCAGTTCAGGAGGCTGACTGGCATAAAAAAGGCGGGGAAATGGCTTTCCCCGCCTTGAATCCACTCAATAAACTCGGATGACCGTGGTTCCGGGCTTATTGGGCGGGATTGGATAGGCTATAAATATAAGCAGACAGCAGATGCACCTTAGAGGCACCGAGGAATTCGCCATGTGCTGGCATGACCCCGGCGCGGCCCTTAGCGATTGATGTCTCAATGGCCCCGACTGAGGCACCATATAACCAGACTTCATCAGTCAGGTTAGGTGCGCCTAACATTTGGTTGCCCTTGCCATCCATGCCATGACAGGCCATGCAAATGGTGTCAAATTTGGCTTTGCCTTTGAGTGCAGCGTCAGCATTATGCTCACGACCACCCAGGCTCAACACGTACTGGGCGACATTTTTGACTTCTTCATCGCCACCCAGGGTGTCTTTCCAAGCCATCATCCCAGTCGCTTGACGACCCAGAGTCAGCGTTTCCTCGATCTTTTCGGGTGTGCCGCCATACAACCAGTCGTTGTCACGCAGGTTAGGATAACCCGTGTTACCCTTTGCATCGGAACCATGGCACACCGTGCAATAGTTCAAATACAAACGCTCGCCCATTTTTAAGGCATCTGGAATCTTGACTAACTCCGCAATGGGTTTGTTCTTGTATTGTTCATACAAAGGCCCATAGCGGCTTTCAGCCACATCCATTTCGGTATTGTACTGACCGGCTTGCGTCCAATTGAGCAAGCCTTTGAAGCTGCCCAAACCAGGATACAAGGCCAGGTAAATCAGACCGAATACCAGGGTAATGTAGAACATATTCAACCACCAGCGCGGCAGGGGGTTGTTATATTCTTCGAGACTTTCATCCCACACATGCCCCATAGTTTTTACGTCTTCTGGGGATTCTTGTTTGAGGTCGTGGCCTAACCAGATATTCAACCAGAACATCCAGGCAATACCACCAAGAGTTGGGATAATGATGAACCAGCTCCAAAAGGGACTGATAAAATCAAACATGCTTTTTCTCCTTCACTGGGGCCTGAGCCATAGTCGCCAATTCATCTTCGTCAAAGGGCAGTTTTGCAGCTTCGTCAAACCGCTGTTGATTGCGGCTGTTCCAAGCCCATGCCACGATGCCCAGGAAGGTAATCATCACGAGTACCGTCCAGATAGGCTGAAATGCTGCATGAAAGGCGTCCATCGCTTATCTCCGGGCCTTGATCGTGGTACCCAGGTCTTGCAAATAGGCGACTAGGGCGTCCATTTCCGTTTTTCCTGCGATTTCTGTGGATGCTTTGGCGATTTCTTCATCGCTGTAAGGCACTCCCACAATACGCAGGGCGCGCATTTTATCCTGGACACCCTCAGCATTGAGCTTGTTTTCCGCCAGCCAAGGATAACCAGGCATGATGGATTCAGGCACCACGTCGCGTGGATTGAGCAGATGCGCGATATGCCAAGCGTCGGTATAACGACCACCTACGCGGTGCAGATCAGGGCCGGTACGCTTGGAACCCCATTGGAACGGATGATCGTAGACAAATTCGCCCGCCACTGAGTAATGTCCATAACGCTCGGTTTCAGCCCGGAAAGGACGAATCATTTGTGAATGACACAAATAGCATCCTTCACGAACATAGATGTCACGGCCTTCCAGACGCAGGGGAGAATAGGGTTTTAAGCCATCCACCGCCTCAGTCGTGTGTTGCATAAAAAACAACGGTACGATTTGGACTAAACCGCCAACACTGACCATTAAAACGATCAAAATGATCATCAGGCCAATGTTTCTCTCGATTTTGTCATGTGCTGCATTTGCCATTTCTAGCGTTCTCCTTAATGAGCGCGGTGATTAATGGGCCATAGCCGGTTGTGGAATCTTGGCCGTCACTGGTTGTGAACCCAGCACCGTCTTAAAGACGTTGAAGGCCATAATCAGCATACCGGTCAGAAACAACACACCACCCAGGAAGCGAACCACATAGAAAGGATGCATCGCCTGTACAGATTCAATGAAGCTGTAAGTCAACATGCCATCGGGATTCACTGCACGCCACATCAAGCCTTGCATGATGCCGGACACCCACATCGAAGTAATGTACAACACCACCCCAATCGTTGCTGTCCAGAAATGCACTTCAATCAGTTTAGTGCTGTACATTTCACGGCCAAACAAGCGAGGAATCATGTAATACAGACTACCAAAGCTCACCATGGCTACCCAACCCAAGGCACCAGAATGCACATGACCAATCGTCCAGTCGGTGTAGTGAGACAGCGCGTTGACGGTCTTAATCGCCATCATCGGGCCTTCAAAGGTAGACATGCCGTAGAAAGACAGGGAAACAATCAGGAAGCGCAAAATCGGATCATCGCGCAGTTTTTCCCAAGCACCCGAGAGGGTCATAATCCCGTTGATCATGCCACCCCAGGAAGGAGCCAACAGAATCAATGACATCACCATCCCTAAAGATTGGGTCCAGTCTGGCAACGCGGTGTAATGCAGATGATGCGGGCCTGCCCAAATGTAGGTAAAGATCAGTGCCCAGAAATGTACGATGGATAAACGATAAGAAAACACCGGACGACCCGCTTGTTTAGGCACAAAATAATACATCATGCCCAAGAAGCCTGCGGTCAAGAAAAAGCCGACGGCGTTATGACCATACCACCACTGCACCATGGCATCCTGTACCCCCGCATAGGCTGAATAGGATTTCCAGCCTGTGAAAGACACGGGGATCGACGCATTATTAAAAATGTGCAACAGCGCGATGGTGATAATAAAAGCACCGTAGAACCAGTTGGCGACATAAATATGCGAAGTCTTGCGTTTAGCAATAGTGCCAAAGAAAACAATGGCATAAACCACCCAGACCAGGGTAATTAAAATATCAATGGGCCATTCTAACTCAGCATATTCCTTACCTTGTGTGATACCGAAAGGCAAAGTCAGGGCTGCGAGTACGATAACCAACTGCCAGCCCCAGAAGGTAAAGGCCGCCAAACCATCGGAGAATATGCGCGTGTGACAAGTGCGCTGTACGACATAATAGGATGTTGCAAACAGTGCAGAACCACCGAACGCAAAAATCACCGCGTTGGTGTGCAAAGGACGCAGGCGGCTGAAGGTCAGCCAAGGTGTGTCAAAATTTAACCAGGGCCAGGCCAGCTGTGCGGCGATAAAAACCCCCACCAGCATCCCGACGATCCCCCAGATCACTGTCATGATCGCGAATTGTCGCACGACTTTGTAGTTGTATGTGGCTTGATCGGCCATTCTACCTCCTCAAAATTACTTTTAACGATGTCAGTGACTACAAACCGAACCCACCGGAAAAAACAAAAAAACCGGATAGGGAAACCGCTTGTGCATCGCCGTCTAAAAATGCTAAAACAAGTATCGACGGCTTTCTTGACCGGGAATGCGTTTTGTCTTCCGAACTCCCAGGAAAACGCCCCTTATACCCTAGCCCAGGCTAGACCGTCAACCGCGACAATCTATTACGAAACGGGCAAATTAACCTATAACTTATGTTAATCAGAGCAGGGGAACATGACTGATTTTGCGATCATCGGCGGCGGGGCGATAGGTCTGCTCACCGCATTAGAATTGGCACGCGCAGGCGCACAGGTCAGCTTGCTGGAGCGCACAACGACCGGGCAAGAGTCCTCCTGGGCGGGCGGCGGCATTGTTTCCCCGCTCTATCCTTGGCGCTATCCCGATGCGGTCACAGCCTTAGCCACCTGGAGCCAACAGCATTTCCCCGAGTTTGCCGAAGCATTGCGCAACAGCACCGGCATCGATCCAGAGTTCACCGTCAACGGCTTGTTATTCTTGGAAACAGACGAGCAAGCGCAGGCCAAAAGCTGGGCGGCTACCCATCAACACCGCTTGGAACAGCTCAATGCAGACGCGATCCAGCACTGTCAACCCGGCATCAATACACCAGGGACGGACGCGCTGTGGATGCCCAATGTTGGCCAAATTCGCAACCCACGCCTGATGAAAGCCTTAAAAATCGCCGCCCAACAAGCCGGGGTACAGATTCACGAACACACCAGCGTGGCCCGCTTTGACATTCAGCAGGCTAAAATCCAGGGATTTTGGAGCGAGCAAGGCCGCTACTGGCGCATCCCGCAGGTCATCGTCTGCGCAGGAGCCTGGAGCGCACACCTCCTGGCGACAGTGGGGATTGCACTGCCGATCCGCCCGATTCTGGGTCAAATGCTCCTACTGCAAACGCCGCCAGGCTTGGTATCACGCATTATCCTGAACCAAAATCGCTATCTCATTCCCCGCCGTGACGGTCACTTATTGGTGGGCAGCACCCTGGAAAACGTGGGTTTTGACAAACGCACCACTGACGAAGCCCGCACCAGTCTTTGGCAAACTGCCTGTACGCTCGTTCCAGGTTTGGCCGCTTGGCCCATCGTACAACAATGGGCTGGACTGCGCCCCGGTACGCCCGACGGCATTCCCTACATCGGCCCACATCCACAGATTGCCGGGCTTTACCTCAACAGCGGACATTTCCGTAACGGCATCGTCATGAGTCTCGCTTCGACTCGACTCCTGGCCGACTTGCTGCTGCAACGCCCCCCGATCTTAGACCCACGTCCTTATGCGCTTGATGCAGTGAGAACGCCGATGCAGGGTACGGTGGAAGCCTGTTTTTCCTGACCTGACAGGCGTTCTAACCACGCACACTCACGGTTCACCACAGCACGCTCGCATGACGACTACCACACCAACCGATTTTCTGGTGATTGACACGGAAGGAAAAAACCAGTTAAGTGAAATTGCCATGCTTGATGCACAGGGACACTTATTATACGAGGCCTTCGCGCAAGAACATTGGCAAAACGTCATGGCACGGTTGCATGTTAAACCACTGACTGAGATTTTGACGGATTTTGTCAAGCTCACTGTGGGCAAAAAATTGATTTTTCACTATGCCGAGCATGATCTTAAACTCTTGAAACAGAGTTTTAAGGCCACGGGTTTAACCTTCCCCAGCAGACAAACAGCTTGCACTTATTTACTAGCAAAAGAAAAACTACCTGCGGCTCATTCTTTCTCATTGGCCTATCTCAGCAAACACCTGGGATTACAAGTAGAGCGCCGTTATTTTAATCAGAATGCAGCGCATTCAGCACGTTATGATGCCGCTTTCACTCATCGGTTATATCTAAAAATGCTAGAAAATTCACCTACTCCTGCTACCATTGCCTCATCCAACCCCTTCAGTAATAGTCGGGTTGATAATCCATTTCAACAACATGTGGACTTAACCAGCGTCTACCAATATGAGTTTGCGACACTGAAATCCATTTTAGGTGAAATAAAACAAGACCCGAATCATCAAAGCAAGGGGGCGGTGGTGATTGGCGAAGCCGGTAGCGGCAAGACGCATCTCATGATGCGTTTAGCCCAAGCCTTACTCAAAAACAACCGGTTACTGTTTATTCGTCAACCGAATAACCCAGCCGCCGTGTTACATCACATCTATAGCCGTATTTTAGAATCATTCATAGAAAAAGTGCCTGACTCTGAGTATTCACAGTTGGAATATTTGTTGGCGCACAGTTTTTCAGAAATCGCTATTTCAGATTACCGCAAAAGAGCCAGTTTAACCAAGAAACAAGAGGCTATTTTACAAACTCTCTCCGAAGACCCATTGAATATTTATGCCCATTTAGGGGCAGAGGGCAGCGACACCAAAAGAAAAAATTGGGCTACTTTAGAAAATCTCACCATACGCTGGTGGGAATCAAAATACAGTTTTGCAGGAATTGCCACCACGATTATTCGTGGATTAATTAAGTATTGCACTTACACTGATCTACATCGACGTGAATTGGTAAAACGCTGGTTAGCCGGTGCCACTTTAGAAGAGGAAGAATTAAAGTCAGTGAATTTACCTGATTGGGGTGAGTCGTTCAGTTTAGAAGAATTTTCCTTGCAAGCAATGGCTGTGTTTGGACGCTTGTCGATGATCGACGAGCCATTAATCATTATTTTTGACCAACTAGAAGGTTTAAAAGAAAACGAAAAATTACTGACTCAGTTCGGATTAAGCCTAAAAGAAATTTTCACCGCAGTGCCCAATAGTTTAATGATTCTTAATTTATTCCCTGACCGCTGGACGACGTTTCAAAGCTTTTTTGACAGTTCGGTGGTTGATCGGGTGTCACAATATCGCATCACGCTGAATCGACCCAACCTGGAAAGTTTACAGGAAATCTTAGTCTTAAAGGCTCAAGCCCAGCAGATTAACCTGCGCCACTTATTCCACGAAGCGGACTTTACCGATATTTTAAGTTTTCATTCAATACGCACAGTGTTAAATCGGGCTGCTGAATATTATCGTTATCGGGCTAATGGGATTGAGTTGCCGCCGTTAGAGCATGACAAATTGACCTTTGAGGCTAAAGTTTGGCAAACCATCAGCCAATTACAACAAGAAATCACTGCACTCAGACAACACTGTGCGCTTGCCGAACCCGTCATACCTGTTGCTGCACATTCACCTGCGCTGCCCGGCCCAGATTTATTGTCCTATCTGACCACCACTAAGCAACAGTTAGAACAGGAATATGCCAAGAACACCATTTTCACCGAGAGTGATGATGTCGGTAAGTTATTGACTATTGCGGAGGCTTATCAAAAATACAAATTATTTGAAATTGATCATTTGCGTTTAGGTAAGCGTTCCTTGCCAGAAAATGTGCTGATTAAAACCGCCAAGCACACTTTTGTGGTGGGTTTTTTATATGTGGTAGGCACCTCGTTTACTTCACGCTTAAAGAATTTCAATGAATTAGTGTTACAATACAAGCAATACCGTTTTCGCGTGTGTCGAGATGGCCGAGCGCCCTTGATTAAAGGCAAGGTTGGACAAGATGAGATTGAAAAATTATCAAATGCTGCCAATGGCAATTATTATGTGATGGAAGCCACTGATCGAGTCAATTACGAATTATTATACAAGCTGGTGATTGATATTCAAAATCAAGACTTGGAGATAGAACTCACGCAAGCATTACGCTTTGTAGAAACCCAGTTTTTAAAAGATTTCTGGCTAATCGCTCTGTTTAGAGCTTGATTTACCCATACACCATTTGACAAGTGTGCGCATAGACAACGGCAGGTTTGAGGGGGGCTGGCGGCGCAGGGACAGTCTCTAACACCACACGCGGTAGTGATAAGGTAAAGGTGCTGCCTTTCCCCGCTTGGCTGGTCACACCGACTTGCCCTCCCTGCATTTCACAAAACTGTTTAGTAATCGCCAAACCCAGTCCCGTGCCACCGTAGACGCGAGTGGATGAATTATCCGCCTGCATAAAAGGTTGAAATAATCGACTGATTTGTTCTTGATTCATACCGATACCCTGATCTTTGACGCTAAAAATCACCCAGTGACCACTCGCATCACTGTGGCTGGTCATGGCAAACACCACGTCAGCCTGCTTGGAAAATTTAGCGGCATTGCTCAATATGTTCAATAATGCTTGCCGCACTTTGTTTTTATCAGCGTGCATCGTGCCTAGCACTGAGGGCATGGCCAGCACCAGATGATTAGTGTTTTTTTCCATGATTGGTTTAATCAGGCTGATAATCTCATCAATAAAATCTGATAATTCAAAAGTTTCTAATTGCAGTTGCATTTTACCAGCTTCAATTTTGGATAAATCCAGCACGTCACTGATAATACCTAATAAATGGGTGCCCGCTTTTTTAATCTGCTCCAGGTCTGTTAATGAGTCAGTTTGACCGGCGTCCAATAAATCTTCAGCAATAATTTCACTGTAGCCAATAATTGCATTCAGTGGCGTGCGTAATTCATGGCTCATATTGGCTAGAAACCGACTTTTCGCTTGACTGGCAGCCCGTGCCTCTTGCATCGCATCCTGTAACTCCAGACTGCGCTGTTCTAGTTGTACCACTTTTTGCGCCAATTCTCGATCATAAGCGCGAAACTTCAAATCGGTAATCGCTCTTAATAAATCCATCACCATACCCACACCGCAATAGCGCGATTCACGGGTAATAATAAAATCTTCGGTAATGGGGAACTGCATGTTATTGGTAATATATTGACTGGCTAATTCCAGCGGCACATCCTGTTCTAATAACAAGGGATTCGGATTCATAAAATGCTGAATCGCCCTTTTTCCGTATAATTCACGCCCATAAGCCATCAGAAAGATTTTTAACACATGATAACGGCTGATAATGCCGACCGGACGACCGTTATCGACCACCGGTAGCGAAAGCAAATGCCGATTCTCATGCCTTAAAAAAAGTTCGCCAACAATTTCCAAAGGACAATCTGGCGTCATCGGCTCTACGCCAAGAATTAGGCTGGATACCTGTTCTGTGGGACTCATGAGTACACCTTACTTACTGGTCGAAATCTTTACTGCCAGGCGATGTACGCCTATGCTTGTGACGGATGGTCTCCTAGTGCAAGCTGGGGAGACGCAATCTGGCAGCTTTTCGGTAGGGGTTTTAACACCCGATGAGAGCTGGATTGAAACGAAACGAGAGCAAAGAACCCTTTTGCTGCAAGCAGCAGTGAGCATAACCAATCCCGATGACAAAATGATGACATTCGCCCATTTGAACCCGCACACCTTGCGCAGTTGCCACTGTTGCGGCCTGGTACAACAGCTTCCTACGCTGACCAGCGGCCAGCAAGCGGTGTGTTGCCGTTGTGGCACGCCCTTGACTCGGGGTAGTGACGCACGAAACCAGTGGACGGCGGCGCTGGCATTGGCGGCACTGGCGTTTTATCCGCCCGCTTTGTTGCTGCCGTTACTGGGCATTGAACGGCTAGGCCACAGCCACACCGACAGCTTGTTAGCCGGTTTAGCGGTGCTGTTTGCGGAAGGCTATTGGCTGGTCGGCACGGTGGTGCTGCTCTTTTCGGTGGTGTTACCGCCGCTGAAGCTGCTGGCTTTGTGGTTGCTGACGGGCAGTGCTTGGATCGTCAAGGCGCATCATCGTGCCTTGCTGTACCGCGCAGTGGAAGCGGTGGGACGCTGGGGCATGTTAGATGTGATGCTGGTGGCGATTTTGGTTGCTTTTGTGAAGCTCGGCGACTTGGTGCGGATCAGCACTGGCCCCGCGCTGCTGGCTTTTACCCTGATGGTGTTGTGCAGTTTATTCGCCAGTTTGTTATTTAACCCACATCAGCTTTGGCAGGCTGACGTGGGGAAGGAACCCGATTAGAAGGCGGTTTTACTTTTTTAAGTCGGGACAGATTTCCTGATCTTTCACTTGCCGACCCGTATCAAAACACACTTCATAGCTGCTGCCATTGGCCCAAATCAGCAGACCAGGGCCGTGACGTTTATCCGCTTTGAAACCACCTTTGTATTTGTCGCTGTAGGCCGACACCATTTCACCCTGACCATCGCGTTGATCGTCTTTGAAATGGCCGAGATAACGTTCTCCGCTGGCCCATTCGTAAACGCCCTCGCCATTACGCTTATTATCCAGCCAGTCACCGCTGTATTTATTGCCACTGGCCCAGGTGTAAGTGCCTTTACCCTGGCGTTTTCCCTCTACATAATCGCCGCTGTAATGATCGCCATTTTTCCAGCGATAAGTGCCTTTGCCGGTACGTTCATCGTTGACAAAATCGCCGTTGTAACTGTCACCATTTTGCCAACTTAAAACACCTTTGCCGGTGCGATTATCGGCTTTGAAATCGCCTTCGTAACGATTGCCATTTTGCCAGGTAAACACCCCTTTGCCGGTACGTTCGCCGTTTTTCCAATCGCCTTCGTAGCGATTGCCATTGCGCCAAGTGTAAACGCCCTGGCCGGTGCGCTCACCCGCCAGATAATCGCCTGCATAGCTGTCGCCACTGGCAACCCAAGTATAAGTGCCCTGACCGTGGCGTTTACCGTCCTTGAACTCGCCGATGTAGCGGTCGCCATTTTCCCAAATGGCGGTTCCCTGACCGCTGTGATTGGGTTTAAGCAACTGCCCTTTGTCCAAAACCACCGTGTCAGCCGCCGCCCAAGCAGGCAATGGTGCGCACAGGCATAGCGCCAACACCAAACCCCAACTGTGAAAAAACCGCAGAAACTTTGTTTGCATGAAGGCACTCCCTAATGATAAAAATCAGATTATTGTTTTAGCTTCAATCCGCGCCAGACCGCCGCTGCCAGGCGAAAATCCGCCAACAGAGAGGCCGACGGATTAATCCCCGCCCTGCATGACGGGGTTACTGAAAGGATAACAGTGCCAGCGCACCGTGGTCTAGTTCAACAATTTCCCCTGAAGCGGGCGGTTTCAAACCAGCCTCGCTATAATCCCCCTGTTTTGTGGACTAAGTACATCTTTTGCAAAGGATAAAATGAAAATTCTACACACTTCCGACTGGCATCTAGGACGCACGCTCCATAACCAAAACCGCTACGAAGAATTTGCCGCCTTTCTGACCTGGTTGGTAGAAACGATTCAGCAACAACAGATCGAGGTGTTGCTGATTGCGGGGGATGTGTTCGACACCAACACGCCTAGCCACCGGGCGCAGGCGCTTTATTACCGTTTTTTGCGGAGCGTGGCGGATTCCGCCTGCCAGCATGTGGTGGTGATTGCCGGCAATCACGATTCCCCGTCATTTTTGGAAGCCCCTAAAGAATTACTCAAAGCGCTCAACGTGCATGTGATCGGCTGTGCAGCTGACTCTCGCGCCGACGAGGTGCTGCTGCTTCATCACGCCGACGGCAGCCCTGCGTTGATTGTGTGCGCGGTGCCGTATTTGCGAGATCGCGATATACGCACGGTGGAAGCGGGCGAAAGTCTGGAGGACAAAGGGCACAAACTGGTCGCGGGCATCCGCCAGCATTATGCCGAAGTGGCGGCGCTGGCGGTGCAACAACGCACTGCGCTAAGCGCAGCGTTACCCATCGTCGCAATGGGACATTTATTCACCGCCGGGGGGCGCACCGTCGAAGGGGACGGCGTGCGCGAACTTTATGTCGGCTCGCTGGCGCAGGTGGCAGCCAGCATTTTTCCAGACAGCTTCGATTATGTGGCCTTGGGTCATTTGCATGTGCCGCAATTGGTGAACGGTAGGGAGCAGATACGTTACAGCGGTGCGCCGTTGGCGATGGGATTTGGCGAAGCCAGCCAAGCCAAAAGCCTGTGCTTGGTCGAGTTGACCGGCACCCAGCCAACGGTGCAGTTGCTTCCGGTGCCGGTGTTTCAGCAACTCGTGCGGATACAAGGAGATTGGGCCAAGCTCTCGGCCCAACTTGCTGAGCTATCCGCCACCGCCGTGCCGATCTGGTTGGAAGTCATTTACGACGGCACGGCCATTCTCGGCGACCTGCGCGAACGGCTGGATGCGGCGATAGCCGGTTCTCGCCTGACACTCCTGCGGGTCAAAAATACCCGGATTATCGACCAAGTGCTGAGCCGCATGGAACCCGATGAAAGCCTGGATACACTGACTACTGACGAGGTGTTCGAGCGCTGTCTGTCGGCCAACGCCGTGCCCGCTGCACAGTGGGCGGGCCTGCTCCACGCCTATCAAGAAATCCGCCACGCGCTGCACGAAGACGACCCCCAGGCCGCCTAAAAGGAATGAACCATGCGAATACTGCAAGTGCGCTTTAAAAATCTCAATTCGCTGGTGGGCGAATGGACTATCGACCTGACCCATCCGGCTTACACCACCGAGGGGATTTTCGCGATTACCGGCCCCACTGGTGCGGGTAAAACCACAATTCTTGACGCGATTTGCCTGGCACTCTACGGACGCACACCCCGTCTGCAAAAGGTCAGCCAGAGCAGCAATGAAATCATGTCGCGTCAAACCGGCGACTGTTTTGCCGAAGTCACTTTTTCTACCCAAGCCGGTCGTTATCGTTGTCATTGGAGCCAAAGCCGGGCCTATAAAAAGTCAGGCGGCGACTTACAAGCGCCTAAACATGAAATCGCTGACGCCGATTCCGGCGCGATAGCAGAGACCAAATTGCGCGGAGTCGCCGATCAAATCAAAAAAGTCACCGGCATGGATTTTGAGCAATTCACCCGCTCCCTGTTATTGGCACAAGGCAGTTTTGCGGCGTTTCTCCAAGCCGGGCCGAATGAACGCGCACCGATTCTGGAACAAATCACCGGCACAGAAATTTACAGCCAAATCTCGATCCGCGTGTATGAACGCTATACCGAAGAACGCAAACAACTGGCAGCACTTCAGGCCGCCTTGGCGGGCATCGCCGTGTTATCTCCCGAGGCAGCGCAGCAGCTTTACCAATCGCTCAGCGCAAACACCCAGCAAGAAGCCGCGCTGACTCAGCAAATCCGTTTCAACACGCAAGCACTGGCTTGGTTCACCGAACTGGCCAAGCAGGAAGAAACCCTGCGGCAACTTGAGCAACAACAAGCGGATTTACAACCCCGACTGGAAGCCTTCGCCGTCGAACAAGCCAAGCTAGACGCCGCTAACCGGGCGCTGGAATTGGCGGGTGCCGCCGCCGCGCTGACGGCGCTACGACAAGAACAAAGCGCTAATCAGCAGCTTGCTCAACAACAACAGGCCGCCCTGCCTACCCAAGTTGCAGCGGAACAACAGGCCATCGCCCACTGGCAACAGGCGGCGGCTCAGCTTGAAACCGCGAAAGCCGCGCAGCGGACAAGCCTGCCGATATTACGCAGAGTGCGTGAGTTAGACCACAGCCTGCGCGACAAAGAAGCGGCGCTTCAGTCGGCGCATCAGCAGCTACTCGTCCACAGCAACCGCCAGAGTGACTGGTTAGCACAGCAACACACAGACACCCTGGCGCTGCACACTCAACAACAAACGCTGTCCAGCTTGCTGCAACACTTGGCAGAGAGCCAAGCGGACGCCGCGCTGGTGGAACAACTTGCCGGGATACGTGCGCGTTTTGACACCTGCCAACGACAGCACAGCCAATGGACGGTCAAGCAGCAAGCTGGTCAGGAGGCCGAGGCGCACTATGCAGTCGCGACCCGTCACTGGCAAAGCCAAGTCATGCAACTGGCCGAGAAAACACGCGCACACAGCGAACTTCAGGTTCAAGTCACGGATCAGCAAACCCAGCTTAAACAAGGCTTGGAAGACCGTGAGTTATCGGAGTGGCATCAACAGTTGGCCTCTTTGACTGCCCGACAAACCCAGCTTGCCCATGCCTGCGAAGCGGCCACAACCCTCGCAAACTCCAGGCAAACCCTGGACGACTTACACCAGCGTGAGCAAGTGCTGCTGGCCGAAGCCGCCGCGCTAGATGTCCAACTCCAACAACAGCGCACACAACACGCTGGCTTGGATCAGGAAAGGGAGTTGCTGGAAACCCAATTACTGCTACTCAAGCAGATCGCAGACCTCAGCACGTTGCGCCAACAGCTCACGGCAGGGGAACCCTGCCCGCTGTGCGGTGCCACCGACCATCCCTTTGCCGCTGGTCAATTGCCGGTGCCCGACGCAACCCGGCAACGCTTGTCCCAAGTCAAGACTGAGTTAAACACGCTGGCCGCCGCCCTGTCTCAATTGACCGTCAAACACACCGAAGTGCGCAAAGATTTAGAACAGCTTGCCGCTCAGCAACAAGCCCAAACTGCACTCATCGCAGCCGCGCAACATCGCCTTACCCAAACTAGCACGGCCTTGTCTTTGACGCTGGCAGTGAACGCTGATTTATCCAGCACGCTGACCGCGTTGCAGCAAGCCAATCAACAGGCGTTGACACAGGCTGCGGCAGTTGTCCAAGCGGGCATGGCAGCAGAACAGACAGTGCAGCAATTGCGCGACGCGCTGGCCCGCGCTCAGGCCAGTTTAAGCCAAGCCGAGCACGACACCCAGCAAGCCGCCCACCAGCAAGCGTCCGCCGCACAACAGTGCCAGCATCTCCGCGAAGAAGCCGAGGCGTTGCAAGGTGAGCAAACCGAACAGCTTAGCCGCTTGCAGCAAAGCGTTGCGGGTTTTGGGATTTCGACGCTCAGTCTCGACCAACTCGACACCCTGTACGCACAACTGAGCGCCAGGCGCGATCAGTGGCTGTCCCGTCAACAGGACAAAGCCGCGCTGGAACAAAGCATCGCCCATTTGACGCAACAAATCGCTCACCAGGCCGCTCAGCTTCAGAGCCTCGCCGAGGAAATGCAGCAACAGCACGTGTTACGAGAGAGCTGGTTGCAGACCTGTGCAGCCTTGCGTGCTGAACGCCAAGCCAGCTTGGGCAACGCCGATCCCGAACACGAGGAACAGCGCTTAGCCAACGCGGTGCAAGTCGCCGAACAACACCTGGAACACAGCCGCCAAACCGCACAAAACGCCACTGTGGCACTCGAACAAGCACGCGCTAAACTTGACAGCTTACAAAACGCCATCCAGGCGCGGGCGCTGCGTTTAGTCTCAGCCGAAGGTGAATTTTTGGCGTATTTAACTCGTGCAGGCTTTGCCGATGAAACGGCTTACCAAGCCGCTTGTTTGCCGGAAGCCGTCCGCAAAAGCTTGGCCCAGCAGTCGCAAAGTTTGGTGGAAGAAAAAACCGGGCTGGCGCTCAAACAGCAAGACGCGCAGCAACGGCTGGATCAGCAGCGCCACTCAGCCCCCAGCGACGAATCGCAGGCTGATCTTCAGGCTGCGCTGGAGCAACTCACCCTGCAACAACAAGCCACTCACCAGACCATCGGCGCGATTCGCCAACAACTGCAACAACATGAAACGCTACAGCAACAACAGCAACAACAAGTGCTGGCGATTGAAGCACAGCAGCGCGAATGCGCCCGCTGGGATGGGTTGCATGAACTGATCGGCTCGGCGGATGGCAAGAAATATCGCAACTTTGCCCAAGGGCTGACTTTTGAAATCATGGTGGGACACGCTAACCGGCAGTTGCAGCGCATGAGTGACCGCTATTTATTGATACGCGATGAAGCCGTAAAAAGACCCTTGGAACTCAAAATACTCGATAATTATCAGGCAGGCGAGAGCCGTTCCACCAAAAATCTCTCTGGCGGTGAGAGTTTTATTGTCAGTCTGGCCTTGGCATTGGGTCTGTCACACATGGCCAGCCAAAATATTCGGGTGGATTCGCTGTTTCTCGATGAGGGCTTTGGCACCTTGGACGAGGAAGCGCTGGACACCGCGCTGGAAACCCTGGGCAGCTTACAACAAGACGGCAAGCTGATCGGCGTGATTTCGCATGTGTCCGCGCTGAAACAGCGTATCGGCACGCAAATTCAGGTGTCGCCCCAAACTGGCGGGAAAAGTCAGTTAGCTGGCCCCGGTTGTACGGGGGCTGGGCTTTGAGAGTCCCGCCTTTAGGCGGCCTTGTTGCGACGTGAACCGGCTAAAGCCGGGACTCTATGAAAGGAGCGAATCAATGGCTGAACTCAGCCGGGAAGAAATCGAACAACGCCTGCTGGCCTTGAACAACCGCTGGAAAGTCACCGCGTTCGCCGCCCGCATGGCCGCGCTGGCGCTGCCGGGCTTGACGACGGGGGTGAAACAAGGCGAACCGTTTTTGTGGTTTTGGGAAAAGGCTAGAAAGCCGCCGCAAGTCTGTTTGTTGCATACGCTGCGCGCCTGGCAATGCGCCTGGAGTGCGGCGCGGTTTGAGGACAAAAAGATCGCCGCCGCCGCCGCCGCCGCCGCCGCCAACGCCGCCGCCAACGCCGCCGCCAACGCCGCCGCCAACGCCGCCGCCAACGCCAACGCCGCCGCCAACG